>OCTA010000072.1_pt1 | contig 94409 bp, 64 predicted proteins | sample 1538991 | NCBI WGS metagenome assembly OCTA01 (sample SAMEA3539302, study PRJEB22396) | soil metagenome | biome: tundra; feature: field; material: soil | place: USA | collected 2010-05 | depth 0.15 m
TGTAACAAATTCGTCGGGTTTGCATTTATTCATGTGGCTCCCTTGGAGGAGCCAGTGAGGGAAACCCATGATTTCTGCAAAAGTTGAACTGACACAGGCGCTTGCCCAGCAAAGACAATTCGTTGCTCGAACGGGTAGTGAGCACTATTTCTTGCTGGACGATAGTGCCGGGGGAACCGGACCTAAACCCATTGAGCTAGTTGCAGCCGGGCTTGCTGGATGCACGGCCTTCGACGTGGTCACGATTCTCCGCCAGAAATATCACCAGAAAGTCACCGGCTACGAAGTGCGGGTGGAAGCTGACCAAGCGGAGCGCCCGCCGCAGGTGTTCACAGCAGTTCGGATTCAGCATGTTGTTCGAGGTTTTGACATTGATGCTTCGGCCATCGAGCAGGCGATTCGCCTGTCGGAGGAGAAATATTGTTCAGTCGGTGCGATGGTGCAAAAGACGGCCAGCTTCCACACAACGTTTGAAATCGTTGCCGAAAAGACAGAGTGGGCGGATCAGGCAGAGCCAGCCGCAACCCAGGCTTAAGAGGTTGCTAATGCAACCGCTTCCCCAAACTTAGTGATCCAGGTCACGGCCTGAGTCTTGGTCCTGAGCGCAGGATAAAAGGAGCATACCAACTCGTTTCTCAATCGGGTCTTGTCCCTATGCGTATCGATATTGCTGCTCGCCGTTCTTTTCCGATTCCGCGATTGGTTGTCGCTGTCCTCTGCGTCAGTGGGACGATGTTCTCCCAATCGTCGCCGGAACCCTCCCCCCTTTCGTTACAGCGGGCCGCCACCATCGCCATGGAAAAGAACCCACTGCGCAAAGCGGCACTGGCGGATACGAAAGCTGCATCGGTTGGGATTCAGGAAGCCCGTTCTTTTCTGATGCCACGAATCAGCTTTTCAGAAACAGCCACACGGGGTGACGATCCCGTCTACGTGTTTGGCAGCAAGCTTCGGCAGCAGCGTTTCACCATGAACGACCTCACACTGAACCAATTGAATACCCCGTTGCCGTATGGGAACTTCAGCACCCGTTTCGGTGGAACCTGGAACCTGTTCGATTCCTTTGCTTCCTGGCACGCGGTCAGTCGTGCCAAGGAGATGAATGCCGCCTCCACCCACCAGTTGGAACGTACCGACCAGGAGATTTTGTTTCGCGTTGTCCAGGCCTACTACGGCGTGCTCCTTGCTAAAAAGCAAGTGGAGGTCGCCGAACAATCGGAGAAGACGGCGAAGTCGATCATGGACCGCAGCCAAGTGCGATTCGACAGCGGACTGGTTGTGGAGTCGGACTTGCTTACCGCGAAGGTCCGCCTGGCGAGCCGCGAACAAGAACTCATTCGCGCGAAAAACAATCTGGAACTCGCCCGAGCCCAACTTAATACCGCGATGGGCGTTCCTGTGGATGCTGGGTATCAACCCGCAGACCCGCTTGCCGACCAGAGTCTCGCGGTTCCCTCGCTTGCTGACGTGGAGCAAAAAGCACTCACGAGTCGGCCAGATCTGAAGCGCATTGAATCCGAGGAGTCCGCGCAACAACTGAGTGTCGCCATCGCCAAATCATCGTTCGGTCCGCGCCTGAATGCCTTTGCTGGGTGGGAGATGGACAATCCTACGCTGCTGGCAGGTGGTGGCGGCAACAACTGGCTTGGGGGGATCGAGTTGCAGGTCGACCTCTTTCAGGGTGGCGCGAAAAAGGCGGCTCTTTCGCGAGAGCATGCCATCGCCGAAAAGATAGCGGCGCTGAAGCAAGCCGCCAGCGACGCGGTGCGATTGGAGGTGCGCCAAGCCTACTACGACGTGGACTCCAACCGCCAGCAGGTGGGTGTCGCACGCTCGTCGATTGCGCAGGCACAAGACAGTCTACGCATCAACCAGAATCGCTATGAGGGAGGCCTGATTACCATTACTGACCTTCTAGGCGCAGAGGAAGCGGCCCGCCACAGCCAGACCGATTATTGGCAGGCGGTTTATCAGTTTCACATCAGCTCCGCCAACCTTGAGTTGGCGAGCGGGACCTTGAATCTGCAATCACCGGTGGTCAATCCATGAATCCGATTTCTACTGGGAAACAAAGAAACCGAATAAGACTCGCATCCGTGGTGACAGCGGGTCTCCTCTTGCTCGCTCTTGCGACCCTTGTAGGCTGCTCAAGCGAGCATGAAACCGCCAGCGCTGCCCCGGAGACCGTAAGCAACGTGTCCGTGTTGTCTGTGCAACCGGCGAACGTTCCGGACCTGGTGGAGGCCGTTGGTACGCTCCGCGCGGCGCAGACGAGCCAACTTGCCGGCCAGATGATGGCGAACATCGTTGAGATTCGGGTACACGAAGGAGACCGGGTCCAGCGCGGACAGGTGTTGGCCGTCCTCGACGAAGCCCAGCCGCGTGCGGCTCTCGACCGCGCGACGGCGGCAGATCTCGCATCGCAGCAGGGAATCACGGCAGCCGACTCCGACCTTGCCTTGGCGGAATCCACCTTCAAGCGCTATCAGACCTTGTACGAGAAGAAGTCGGTCAGCCCGCAAGAGTTCGACGAAGTCAAGGCCCGTTACCAGGCGGCAGAGGCGCGCCGCGACATGGCCCGCGCCGGGCAGACGCAGGCGAAGGCGGCCCTCCAACAGGCACACACCGCTCTCGGGTACACCCGCATCCTGGCCCCGTTCGATGGCCTTGTGACCGAAAAGAAAGCGGATGTCGGTGCGCTCGTCAGCCCCGGGATGCCAATCTTTACCGTGGAGGACCTTCACCGCTACCGACTGGAAGCCACCGTCAACGAGACTGATCTACGGTACGTCCGCATGGGACAGCAGGCTCCCGTCATCATCGACGCCGTGGGCGATAGAGAGCTCAAAGGACGGGTTGTCGAAATTGTTCCTGCGGCAGACGCAGCGAGCCGGAGCTTCCTGGTGAAAATTGAAATACCATCTGACCCGGCGCTGCGATCGGGGCTTTTTGGCCGGGCGCAGTTCTCTCGCGGGGAAAAGTCATCCCTTCTAATCCCGCGAACTGCCGTCGTGGAGCGCGGGCAATTGCAGGGAGTCTACGTGCTCGATCAGAACAAGATTGCCGGCTTGCGCTATATCACGCTCGGTAAACCATCAGGCGCCCAGGTGGAGGTGCTTGCCGGCTTGCAGGCGGGCGAAACGCTAATTTCCGATCCGGGTAGCCGGGAACTCAGCGGCAAGAAGATTGAGTCACGCTAGGAGCCATGGATGAGCACTGCTAACAAGAATTCCGGACAGGCTAGCCAGCACCCAGCACTTCGCCTGGCAGGGAAAATCGCACATGCCTTCATTGATTCAAAGCTGACTCCGCTGGTCATTGTCGCCGCCCTGCTCCTGGGTGCATTCGCCATCCTCGAAACGCCACGCGAAGAAGAACCGCAGATCGTGGTCCCGATGCTTGACGTTTTTGTGCAGATGCCGGGTGCGTCCTCGCAGGAGGTTGCCCAGCGCGTGAGTCTGCCGATGGAGAAGTTGCTCCGCGAAGTGCCTGGCGTCGAATACATCTATTCGATCAGCCATCCCGGCATGAGCATGTTGATCGTGCGCTTCTATGTGGGCACGAAAGAAGAAGACGCGATCATACAGACCTACAACAAGCTCTACTCGAATTTCGACCGAATCCCGCCCGGCGTCTCGCAACCAATCATCAAAGTTCGCTCCATCAACGATGTTCCGATCATGGCCTTGACGCTTTGGGGAAAGAATTACGATTCCTATCGTCTGCGGCGAGTCGCGGGCGAGTTGGAAAACTCGCTCAAGAAACTCGACGATGTTTCGGAAACGGCGATCATCGGCGGCCAACCCCGCCAGGTTCGTGTGGTTTTAGACACACAACGGCTCGCTGCCTACGGTCTCACGCCAGGAGCAGTGGTTGGCCAGTTGCAGAGTGCAAACACCCGCGGACAGGCTGGCAGCTTCGCCCGCGACAACCGCGAATGTCAAGTCGAAGCGGGCCTGTTTTTCACTCGGGCCGATGACTTGCAGCCAGTTGTAGTTGGAGTTCACGGCGGCCGGCCCGTGTATTTGCGCGACGTGGTGGACAAGATCGAGGACGGCCCGGCCGAGCCCGACGACTATGTGCTCTTCGCAAATGCCAAGGGGACGAGTGCTCACGCAGCCAGCTCTGAATATCCCGCCGTGACCATCACACTCGCCAAGCGCAAGGGTACAAATGCGAGCATCATCGCGGACAATGTTCTGGAAAAAGTGAGCGCAATGCGCGGCTACATGCTGCCTGCAGATCTGAATATCACGGTCACACGAAACTACGGCGAGACTGCAAAGGATAAGTCGGACGAACTCCTCAAACACCTGCTCATCGCAACGTTGTCCGTCACTGTGTTGATCGCCTTGGCCTTGGGCTGGCGCGAATCCGGGGTCGTGCTGCTGGCCGTGCCGGTGACTCTGGCTCTCACGCTGGCAATCTTCTATCTGTTCGGCTACACGCTGAACCGGGTGACATTATTCGCTCTTATCTTCTCCATTGGCATATTGGTCGACGATGCCATCGTGGTGGTCGAGAACATTGTCCGTCATTTTCGGTTGCCCGAGAGTCGCGGGCGTTCGTTGGTGGACGTCGCCGTGGAAGCCGTGGACGAAGTGGGAAATCCCACGATTCTGGCTACATTCGCTGTGATTGGCGCGATTCTGCCGATGGCGTTTGTGCGCGGTCTCATGGGTCCTTACATGCGGCCGATCCCGGTCGGAGCATCGGCAGCGATGATGTTCTCATTGGTCGTAGCGTTTGTGGTCTCACCTTGGGCCGCTTTGCGCCTGTTGCGGCATTACGCCGGAGACGGTGGACACGGCCACCACGAATCCGAGGGATGGACCACGCGCTTCTATCGCAGGATCATGAACCCGCTGATTCTCGATGCGCGCCGCCGCTGGATGTTTTTCGGTGGGGTAGTAATTCTGCTGCTCGCGGCGGTTGCTTTCGTCCCGTTGAAGTGGGTACGCGTCAAGATGCTGCCCTTTGACAACAAGAGCGAGTTTCAGGTCATGATCGATATGCCCGATGGCACGCCGCTGGAGCAAACTACGCGGGTAGCACAGACGCTGGGACATTATCTTGCGCAGCAGCCGGAAGTCACCAACTACCAGATCTACGCGGGCACGTCAGGGCCTTATAACTTTAACGGTCTGGTCCGACACTACTTCCTGCGACGGCAGCCCAATCAGGCAGACATTCAGGTGAATCTGTTGTCCCGTCATGACCGTAAAGCGCAAAGCCATGAAATAGCGCGCCGCTTGCGTCCGGAGTTAGACAAGCTCGCCGCGCCCTTTGGCGCTCGCGTCAAAGTTGCCGAAGTGCCGCCCGGTCCGCCGGTACTGCAAACTCTGGTCGCCGAAGTGTACGGACCCGACTACAAAGGCCAGATTGAACTGGCAGCTCAGATCAAAGAAGTCTTTCAACAGACACCGGGCGTCGTGGACGTGGACTGGTACGTCGAAGACCCGCAAACCAAGTACGACCTGAAAGTAGACCTCGACAAGGCGTCGCTGCACGGGATTTCCGCTGCGGACGTTACTCGCACTTTGCAGGTAGGACTGAGTGGGGCAGATGCCGGGCTGCTGCACGATCCCCAATCGCGCGAGGATGTTCCGATCGAGGTGCGCCTTTCACGGCCCGATCGTTCCGGCATCCAGGACCTTGAGAGCCTCAAACTCCCCACTCCTTCCGGCGGTCAAATCGCGCTGCAAGAGGTGACGAATTTGCAACAGACCACCATCGATACCAGTGTGTATCGCAAGAATCTGCAGCCAGTGGTCTATGTGACGGGAGATGTGGCAGGTGGAGAAGAAAGCCCAGTGTACGCCATCATGAAGATGAGCGATGCGATCGACAAGATCAAATTGCCCGATGGCTACGGGGTGAAGCAATACAAGGGTACGACCATGCCCGAGCGCACCGACCGCTTCTCCATGAAGTGGGATGGTGAGTGGCACATCACGGTGGAAGTCTTCCGCGACCTCGGACTGGCCTTTGCGGCTGTCTTGGTCTTGATCTACGTGCTGGTCGTGGGTTGGTTCCGCTCGTTCATTACGCCACTGGTCATCATGGCGCCGATTCCGCTCACCTTGGTCGGCATTCTGCCGGCCCATGCCATGATGGGCGCTTTCTTTACGGCGACCTCGATGATCGGCTTCATTGCTGGAGCCGGAATCATCGTGCGCAACTCAATCATTCTCGTCGATTTCATCGAACTGCGGCGCTCGCAGGGCATGCCGCTGGAAGAAGCCGTCGTGGATGCCGGAGCGGTTCGCTTCCGCCCCATGCTGCTGACCGCAGCGGCGGTAGTCGTGGGCGCCAGCGTGATCCTGTTCGATCCCATTTTCCAAGGTCTCGCTCTTTCCCTGATGGCAGGCGAAGTAGCTTCCACGGTGCTCTCGCGCATGGCGGTGCCCGTTCTCTATTACATGAGCGAGCGGAGGAACAAGACGAAACCGGGCGTCGCCGAATCTCATCTTGAGGAGGTACAAGTATGACGGTAGAACGTGGACTTCGACTGATGGCGGGGGCGTTCATTCTCCTTTCGGTTGCTTTGGGATATTGGCTGAGTCCCTACTGGTATCTGTTCACTGCGTTTGTGGGACTGAACCTGTTCCAATCCGGACTAACGAACTGGTGCCCCGCGATGTTCGTGCTTCGAAAGCTGGGATTGCGCGAGTCGTTACCACTTGTCTCAAAAGGCTGATGGATCAGGCGATTCGACGAAACCAATGACATCCATCGTCCAAGTCGAATATCGACTCAGTCTATTGTCGATTCGCCAAGAGATTCTCGAATCGCTCGGGCACCCAGTAATTTCTGTCGTGGGTTCGCGTGCTGCACGGAATCTTGATCTCTCGAATCGATCGCCTGGAGTCATCGTGATCGGGCATGGCGCCTCTCGGCAAGAACGCCAAGGCCTTATCAATTACTTCCGGAAGGCCGTGCCGGGCGTTCCGCTTGTGGCACTTCTGCGCAGTCGCGATGACGACTTTAACACCGTCGATTACAACTGCCGGGCCGACGATCCACCTCTCTGGGTGAGGACAGTCACGCAGGCTCTTGCCGGCATCGAATAGCAACTGCCCACTTCAATCCGAATTTTGGAGGTGATGGCTAGCAATGATTTGAATTCGATTCTCCCCACACAAAAGCGCTCGCGGCTTCTGTCTTGAAGATAGGAACATTGTCTTGAGCACAGGGAATAATCGTCAGCGCAAGAACGGCAAACGTGACTGCAATGGTGTGTTGCATTGTATTCTGGGCCACGCCGAGCAGCGAACCTGATAACCGGTGCAGGCCAAAAGAGAATTCCAGTCCCTTGTAAATCATTGGCGAACGGTGCGCGAGTGGCAAAAATACCAGTGGGAGGTGTGGCTGTAATTGTGGCTGTATGTCGCTAAACATTGCCAACTTTTCAAACATTTTGAGTGGTTCTCTGTGCGCACAAGACTTTCGTAAGTTATTGGTTTATTGTACGTTGCTAGAGTGTTGATGGGGGGGCACTACTTGACTCTTAATTAGTGAGATCTGAGATTCTCCACATGACACCTGCACAACAGCAGGCGACCAACCAGCCTTACATACCTACAACGCACAGCGAGTGCGCTGCATGTTCTTTGACTTTTCGTTCTAACCCTGTCTAGGAAGGCCCCTAAGGCCTTGGAAGACGATTCGGCTGGGACAGTTCCAGTTTGAACTATCGCATGGCCGGAGATGGATACCGCTCGCGCCATTATCTAGAAGTGAGGAGGAACGAGACATGGCAAACGAGAGAGTTAGAGAGAGTTAGAGAGAGACACCATCCCTAAGCTTTCGGCTTAGGTCGGTGCAGGCCGTCCGGGGACTAGCGAACGGTGCTTGCACGAAGTCGAACAGCATTCGAGTCCGTTCGAATTGCGTCCGATTCTGATTCGAATAGACATGAGTAATCTGAAATGCCACTTCAGATTACTCAACGCCCGCCCGCAACCAACCCTGTTCCTTTAGTAGTTGACACGCCTACGCAATATGCGTAACAATATACGCATTATGCGTAGCTCTTCTGTGCTGACTGCGTTGTTCCCACAGGTACGGCAGGGCGTGCTCGCGGCTACGCTTGGCCAGCCAGATAAATGGTGGTATCTGTCGGAACTCGCCGGCCGTTTGGGCACGAGCCCGTCGAGCCTTCAGCGGGAGTTATCATCTCTGGTGGCAAGCGGAATATTGGTGCATCGTCGGGAAGGCACAAGGGCTTATTTCAAGGCGGAGACCCAGTCCCCGGTGTTCCGAGACCTGCAGCAGCTCTTCGAAAAAACGGCAGGGCTGGCTCCGATCTTGGAGCACATACTAAAACCATTTGGGAACAGGATTCAGAGTGCTTTTATCTATGGTTCTGTGGCACGAAACCGGGAACATGCGATGAGTGACGTGGATGTGATGGTCATCGGCAGAGCAGGTCTTGCTGACCTGTCTCCAGCGCTTCGCAAGGCGGAGGCGCGGCTGGGAAGAGAGGTCAACGTCACTGCCTATTCCCCAGAGGAGTTTCGGGAGAAAATCAAATCCGGCGACCATTTCCTTGCCGCCGTTTTACGAGGACGGAAACAGTTTGTGAAAGGAGGCCAGAGTGACTTGGACGAGCTTGTTGGCAAATAAGGAAGCCCAGAAACACAAAACCTCCAAGAAGGAATTAGACAATATGCGGGCCCTGATCGCCCGCGACCTAGCAGACGCGAGTCTTGCTGGCCTTTCAGCAGATCGGCGATTCGCCACTGCCTACAACGCTGCGCTCCAGGCTGCGAATATGGCTATAGCCTGTGCAGGATATCGGATCATGAGCAAGGTCGGACATCACCGGGTATCGTTGGAGAGCACGAAACTGGTGTTGGGTAAACCTGCGCAGAAGTACACCGACTATTTTGAGACATGTCGGCGAAAGCGAAATACGATCGACTACACCTTCTCCAACGTTGCGACGGAGACAGAAGCAAAGGAGATCCTCATCCAGGCATCCTAGTTTTACAGCGAAGTCGAAGACTGGATCACGAACAATCACCCTTCACTGAAGAAGTAGAAACGGCCACTGTTTGGGCTCTGCGAACTCTCACGGACAGAAGCAAGTTCTTTCCCGCACTACCATTCGCGCAAATCGTGAGGCCACGTCACATTGACTATTCGAAGTCCGGCGAAGCGTTTTGTTCGCTTCGCGCTTTGCTCTCGCGGTCATCAGCCGACTGATTTCGTCATAGTGCCACGGACGGAAGTCATGCGTGTTGACACCAACGTCCATTGATAGTGAAGTCGGCGATTCCGGCAGGCGCGCACGTGAATGCCCGTAAAGATGCCACGATCCGTGATGCAACCGATTCCAGACGCGCATGGCATAGTGGCAGAGCACGATCGGTTGGCCATGTATGGAGATTTCTGCAAGGTTGTTGAGCCAAGAGAACTCTTCAGTCAACTGGCGAGCTTCTTTGTCGTGATTGCCGGCAAGCGCAAAGATCTTCCTGCAACGAATCTGCTTGCGGTGCTCCAGAACCCGCGCCTTGCTTCCGATGCAGAAATCTCCAAGAAAATAAAGGATGTCATTGGCCTTAACGGAGGCGTTCAAGCGTTCGAGGATCGTTTTATCCATCTCCTCAACACTTCGAAACGGGCGATTACAGTAGCGGATTATGTTGTTGTGCCCAAAATGAAAGTCTGCTGTGAACCATGTGTCCAGCATAACGTCCTTTGAGACCCCTAGCGAAGTGATCTGCGCTCAATGGTGGTTTGCATTTGGCTGCGGAAGTGCCTGGGCGGGTACGTTGGGAGCCGCCAGCCCCTGTTGTGACTGGGCCGCGCTTGGTGTCTCCGGTGCTGATTTCCGTTCGCTAGCAAACCAAGTGCCCAAGAAAAAGCCCAATGCGAGGGCGGCACTGGCAACGATGGGCAGCCAGGTCGCCCAGACCTGTTTTTCCAGCCTATCAAGTAAATCGTCGATCTGTTGTGCTCTTGCAGTCATGCTCCGGGAAAGCGACTCATTAGCGTTTCTGACCTTGGCAATCACTCCGCCGTCAGGGTGAGCCACTTCCCGGAGTACGTTGACAAGTTGCATTTGGATGGAGTTCATTTCAGAACAAGACTGGCCAAGCGCTCTCGCGGTGTCCGGCAATCCGGATTGCTGAAAACACTGGCGCAAGCTTTCTCCCAACAGTTTTGCAATTCGAGGCGGGTCCAAGCCCGCCTGCAATTCCTTCGGTAACTGGGCGAGGCGTGATTCAAGTTGTGATGCGTATTCTGCCATTCGCTTCTCGACTGCAGTGGCCTGAGACGCTGAACTTTCTAGAATCTTTCGCAACGACTTGCGTTCTGCAGCGATCTCTGCGGGCATTTCTCGCGTGAGCAGCGCGAGGATGCCCATTGCCTCCAGTATCCGAAGCATCTCATCGTCTGGGCTGAGCGTGCGCGTGTGTGCGATGACTCGGTAATACTCAGCTCGTCTCTCTGCAGGCACCAGGCCTGCGAGTTCGTCGAATAGAGTCTGGCCCTCTGCTTCCTTTTCGCTGAAAGCAAGCGCTGCCTGATCTGTGTTCATGGCAGGAACATCTCCTTTGCTCGGTCGAATTCGGAGAAGAGCCGCCGCCGATAGCTTTCGGCGCGCATCACGATCGAGGCACGCTTCAGTTCGTTGATGGAATTCTGCCTTGTCGCAACCTGGCCAAGGCGGATTCCGTGTTGCCGGGCGGGGTTCTCAAGTTCCGCCAAGCGAAATTCCATCCGAATCACGGTCGGCGACAGCGCTTCGCGGAAACGAATGGCTTGTTCAGCCGAATCCCAGTAGCTGAAGTCTGCCTGAGGACTTGTCGCATTCTGAACAATCAGATACTGCGCCCGTTCCTGCAGTCGGTTTGCCCACGCGAGGACACTCTCAACACTTGCCGGGTCTGGCGTGACAACGCCCACGGCAGTGAAGCGCGCGCCGGTGGCCGCGACATCCTCATACATCGCGTCGAACCAGTCGCTCGCTACTTGCCCGGAACCGGCTCCCATGTCAGCGAGGATGATCGCCGCGCCGGATTCGAGCTGATCTACGAAAGCATCGAGACCGGCTGGCGTGTGAATATTCACCTTGGCCACCGACCCATTAAAAAAGTGCTTGAGCGAGCCCCGAGCCTTGTTTTCCGTATCGAGGTCGAGCGGCGTGAACGGAATTTCGTTGGCTTCGAACCACTCAGCTAGGGCAACCATCAAGCCGGTTTTGCCAACTCCGCCTTTGCCACCCATGGTGAAGACGACTCGTTTGTTCTTTTAGAAAATAAGACAAATTACCCTGATCTCAGAAGCTAACGACTCGGGCAAGAGAGCACACGAGCAACCTTCCGCCTGGGACCTCGTCAGTATCATCGAACGCGAACCTGGGTGGAAAGCTCGGTGGTCTCTCAAAGCGGCCGTCAACGAACTGAAGATGGCTTCAACCTCAAAGAAGGCATGGCGTGGGCCGAGTTTATCATTCCGGAAAAAACTTTGTCAGTTAACGCCCGCCGCACCCTACAATCATAGGCTCTATGGAACTAGGACTGGAAGGCAAGATCATCCTTATCACTGGCGGTGCCAGGGGAATAGGCGCGGAGATAGCGCGCGCCTGTGCGCGGGAGGGCGCAGTTCCTGTATTACTCGATCGCGACGCCGACGCCATTGCGGAATTGAAGGCCAATTTACGCGGGCAAGAGCTTCCGAGCGAGTCCATCTTGACGGACCTAACTGATGTCTCGAATAGCTGTCAAGCTATCCAAGACTTCGCTCGGCAGCATGGATGCATTGACGGGTTGGTGAATAATGCTGGCACGAACGACGGAGTGGGACTGGAGTACGGTACGCCGGAAGAGTTCGCAGCTTCTCTGCGTCGTAATCTCGTGCATTACTATACTGTAACCCAGACTGCGCTGCCCTTCTTGAAACAATCTCAAGGCGCAATCGTCAACATTTCTTCGAAGGTGGCGGTTACAGGGCAGGGCGGAACGTCCGGCTATGCTGCAGCGAAGGGTGCGATTCTGGAGCTAACGACGGACTGGGCCGCCGAATTAGCGAGTTACGGCATTCGAGTCAACACTGTCGTACCTGCCGAGGTGCGGACTGGTCAATATGAGAAGTGGTTGCAGAAGTTCGAGAATCCGCAGGAGAAACTGCGCGAGATCAGCGCCAGAATTCCGTTGGGAAAGCGGATGACTCAACCGAGCGAGATTGCGGATGCGGTCGTTCTGCTCCTATCTCCACGATCAACAATTACGGGGCAACAAATCTATGTGGACGGCGGGTACGTCCACCTGGATCGCGCGCTCACCTGAACTACGCATCGCCATCGTCGAACGCTGGTCAATGTCGCCCCAAAATCGGAATCACCTCGTCCGGACGAAGGTCGCTGTAGAAGGCCTGACGCCTCGTTTGCGGATCCTGCCAGTCGGCGTCGCGCCCTTCCAGCTTGTAGCGGAAACGGACCTTCTGCGGAACTACAAAGCTCAAGGCCGTATAGTCAATTTCGAGGTCTCGCGTGAGTGCGGGAAGACGAACATTCTCCTTGGCCAGGTAATGCTTGCGATCCGCGACGATCTCTTCTATGTGAACCGGTGGTGGTACCGCATTGCACGTTCAGATGGCTCGGATCAATCATCTGTAGAACGCCGTCATTGGCAAACCATAGCCGCCCGTCCGGTGATGTGGAAGCCACCGACTGGAACGTGGCATGGGCGGGTTGGGCGCTGTCGAACACGTCGAATGTTCTGACGTTGATCTTTGTGTCCGGGTATTCCTACCATCCTGCATTTCAGTATCAGGAATTGCGACGAATCCACATTGGGTGGAGAGCCAAATAGAACCGCGACGGTCTATCACAACTGCATATGTCCTATCGCAGGGAAAGGCATTGCGAGAGTTCAGGGTCTGCACCTTCCCATCCTTCCAGCGGAAAAGTCCTTGCTTGGTTGCGCCCCACACCGACCCGTCGGCATCAACCACAAGGCACAAGACCGAGCCAGCGTCCCCACCATGATCAAAGAGGACCTTTCGAATCGGCCATCACGGTAGTGGGCCAAGTCACCATTGACGAGACCCAGCCAAATACCGCCTCTGGGATCGGCAGCCAGCGCAAGGGCTGTGTGGCCTGAGGGCATGGAAATCTCTTGGCTGACTTTCAGATCCTTAATGCGAATCAAGTAACAATGTCGGCCCTCCACTTGGGCCCAAACATCGTGAGCGGTATCTTCGGTCATCGCGACCACGATTCCCACTGGGCCGCCATCCGGCCACAAAATCGGGCGAAAGAATCCGTGATCGTATACTGTCAGTCCACCGTCCACGCCCACCCACAGCCTACCGGCGTGGTCTTCCAGCAGCGACGTAACATCCCGCCCGGGCATACCGTCGCGCGCGGAAGTTGACGAGAGGCTGTCATTCCGCAGGAATTCCAGGCCCCCTCGTTTCCCATCCATATCGTGCCATCGCGTGCCGCAAGTACGGAATTGACACGGTCGGCCGTCAATCCTTCGCGGACCGTGAAGCTGGCTACGCGAAGGTCACGAAGGCAATCAATACCCTTGGAAGTGACCACCCACAGGTTGCCTTCCCGATCCTGGTAGAAGTTTTCGACGGAGTCGCTCGACAGACCATCCGCACTCCGAAAGTGATCGGCCTTGCCGTCGTGAACGCGATAAATGCCGTCTTTCATGGTCCCAATCCAGAGTGTGTTATCGCGGTCGATCAGCAGCGCGGTGATATCCAAAGCGGTGCCGTCCATTCCGGGCACAACATAGCCTTTCGAGACCCCCTGAGAGAATTGCTGCAGCCCTAATCCTTTTCCGGATCGCGCCATGCCGACCCAGAGAGTTGTGCCCTTGCCCGCAGCAAGGGCCGCTACTCCAGCGAGACCTCCCGTCTGCTTAAGCTCTTTGCTAAGGCAGGTGCTCAACGAGTCTGGTTTCCAGCGGCAGAGCGCATCCGAGTTCCGATCCAAAGGTTCCCTTGCGTATCGGCTGCCAAGGCGTTGACGTTGGGACAGGTTATTCCCGCGGGCCGCGGCTCCAGCCCTTGTTATTCACAATTCCTTTTCCCTCTCGTATCGTGACCAACTGGTTGGCAGGTATCCCGTTGTGGCGTTCGTGCAGACCGTCCGGCCAGTAAATGTCCAGGTCCACCACCTTGGATTCTCCAAGGCCGAAGTGCATACGAGGATCGTTGGACGAATAGTAGCTGGACTGACTCACTCTGGCCTGCGCCTGGACCTTGTTTCCGTAATGCACCAAAACCCGGGCCCCGATGGCGCTGCGATTGGATTTCACTCCCTCCAGTTGGATCTTGATCCAATTCTGTTTGCTCGTGAGGTCGTTTCGCAGCAACGACGGTGGTTCATTCATATTGACAATCAAAATGTCGATATCGCCGTCGTTGTCGAAGTCTCCAAAAGCACAACCTCGTCCTGAATGCGGTTCCGTGACGCCGGGCCCCGCCTCGTCCCCGAGTTCTTCAAACATCCCGTTTCCCAGGTTCCGGAAAAGGATGCGCGGTGTTTTGTAGGGATAGTCAGCCAGCTTGCGTTCAACCTCCGGATAAACGCTGCCAGTAACGATGAAAATATCTGGATATCCATCGTTGTCGAGATCGGCAACTCCGGTGCCCCAACTTACGAACCTGGTCTCAACCCCGATTTTTGCGGCCCGGGTCCGGTCATCGAAATTGCCTTTACCGTCGTTGCGGTAAATGCCGCAAGTGTCGCCCATGAAGTGCGTCTTGAATATATCCAGGTGTCCGTCGAGATCGTAGTCTCCGATGCCGACGCCCATTCCCGCCTGCTCCATGCCGTCGTCGCTCAATGCGACACCACGAACTACGCCTTCTTCTCGGAACGTTCCGTCATGGTTATTCATGAAAAGCAGACTGGGCGTCGAATCACACGCCACGAAGATGTCGGTCCATCCGTCTTCGTCAAAATCTGCTGCGACGACCGTCATTCCATAACTTTCGGTGGCGCTGGCAATCCCAGCTTCTTTACTGACGTCAGTGAAGGAGCCGTCTCCATTGTTCCGATACAGCAAGTGGCGTCCGGTGGGCAACCCGCGCGGACCGCAGTTTACCGGGATTCCCTTCCAGTTGCACGTCGAACCATCGCCGGGTACCGGAGCCTTTTCCAGATCGAATCGGATGTAATTGGATACGAACAGATCAAGGTGTCCATCGCGGTTGTAGTCAATGAAGCTACATCCGGCACCCCAACGCGTCTCAGGATTTAGCAACCCCGCCGCTTTGGTGACGTCGGTGAAAGTACCATCGCCGTTATTCCGATAGAGACGATTCTGTCCGAAGTAGGTACAGAAAATGTCTTCGAAACCATCGTTATTGTAATCACCGATGCATACCCCGTTCGCCCATCCGGCTGCATGCAGGCCGGCACTCTCGGTCGCGTCGGTGAAAGTACCATCCCGATTGTTTTTGTAGAGTCGATTTGTGGCCGCAGCAGGTGCACCCTCCAGTCTGGTTCCACACAGCAAGAAGATGTCCATCCATCCGTCATTGTCGTAGTCAAGAAAAGCGCAGCCGCAGCCATTCGCTTCCAGGATGTACTTCTTCGATTCCACTCCTCCATAGATCGTGGGTTGGTGCAATCCGGCCGCCTTGGCTACATCCATGAAATGGGCATTGAAGGGACGTCCGGAACTCGCCGGACGAGCTTGCGCCTTCACACCTCGCGAGGCAATGCCCTGCTGTTGGCCGAAGGCAACAAGGTCGCTCGGAATCAGTAACGCACTTAAAGTACCTGTAACAAAAGAACGGCGTGTAATCTTCATAAAGCGGATTAGTTAGTTATTGTTAACTGCCGGAGTTTCTGCCTATGCAGGCCACGCTTTCATTACTCTTTGGGTGCCGTGCTTTCTGTTTGCTCAATGAGCTTGTATCGATCATGCTCGCTTTCTTCCCGGGTGGCTTTTTGACGAAGGTCTGCCAACTGCTGCAAAAGAGCTGGGAGTTCTTCTTTGTGCCCGGTCTTTCGCAATCCGACGATCAAGTGATAGAGGGCAACTTGATCATTCGGGTCATGTCGCAGGGACTCCCGCGATTCTTCGATCACAAGTTGATTCTTTCCTGCCTGTAAATACAATTTCGCCAGAGCATCGCGCGCGGCCACTAATCCGGGCTGGAGCTTTTTCGCTCGCTGGGCAGAAGCAACTGCGAGATTAAAATCAGGGCTGTCTACATCAGGATTCTTCAGCACAAGAATATCGGCCTGCACGTAAAGCAGAAGGGCATCGTCGGGCTTCTTGCTCAACTTGGCGCGAACCACCGACAGAGCTTTATCTAAGTCGTCCGTCTGTTCGGCCACCATTCCGCGCGCTGCTTCACTGAAAGAAAGGCGCGGGTCCAGTTGGTGGGCCTTCTCAAAGTCGGCCTCGGCATGATCGTAACCCGCAAGTTGCACGAAGAGAATTCCACGTGCAAGGTACAACGGAGCAGCATTGGGCTGCAGTCTCAGACCCGCGTTTATCATGTCGATGCCCACCTGAAACGATTGGTGCACAAATGAGAGATCAGTGAATTGGAGATACAGATCGATGTCCTGCGGATTCTGAACAATAGCTTGATGCAAGAGCTTCACCGCCTGCGGCGTGTCTTTCTGCTCTTCGTAGGCCTCTCCAGCCAGAGCGAGCACTTCCGAATCGGGCTGGCCCTGCAATGCAGGCCGAAGGGTCTCAATCGCATCCGCGGATTTTCCGATCGAAAGCTGCAATGCCGCCAACCGCAAGCGGTCGCGCTCGTCGTCGCCAGGCATCGCGATCAGTCTCTGAAGCACTGCGATCGCCTCTTCGTAGCGCTTGGTCTCCGCCAGGCAGATGCCGTACTGTCGCAGAGCTGCCGGCTGCGATTCCAGTACTGAACCACTTTGCTCGAAATGAGACACAGCCTCCGGGCAATTCCGTTTCCGGGCGGCCAGTGCCCCCAGCATGGCATGCGCAGTCGGATCACTGGGAGAGAGCTTCAAAACATGCTGCAAAAGTGCAGGAGCTTCTTTGCCGCCCGCTTCATACTCGATTTGCGCCGCGCCTTCAAGTGCCGGCAAATAATCCGACGATATCTTCAAAGCGTGCTGAAAAGAAACGAGAGCTTCCTTGTCGTGTCCATCACCCGAATAGGCCAATCCCTGCAGCGTCCAAAGTTGAGCATTTTCCGGAGACTGCCGCAATGCCGGTTCGAGAAGCTGTAATGCCTCGGCAAATCTTCTCGCTCGCAAAGCTTGCATTACCGCACCGGCCGGATCCCGGCTCGATTGAGCCAAGAGCGCGCTGACAGCGAGGAGTGCAGCCGTGCACACCGCGAGACGCAAAAGGCATCGCATGTTTGCTATTATCTCCGGCGCTTTGTTCGATCAATACTACATGTATCTGAACCGCTGCTTCGTCATCACGTCGGCCATGCCAAGAATGGATCGATACTATAAGCGTTGGATTGTCGTCAGATTCAGCGGTCTATCAAAACTTATGATCCACTAAATATAAATAAATCAATGTCATAGAAACATCATCTTCCTGGTAAGTGTTTTTGAATGTGAATCGGATGTTCGCATACAATTGTAACGATTCGACTTCTTTATTGACAAGGCAGCGCGCCGGATGGTAACAAATGCCACCCGGTGTTTATCGACCTCGTTGCCGGGCAACTGAGTGATACGAAGGAGCTTTACGAAGCCAGTGCCGATGTTTTTTTTAATTATCTCGAGGCGGCTTGCAGACCCGCGCGGAGGAATGGAATGCGCTATTGGTTCTTGTTGGCAGTCATCGAACTCCTCACTACAACCATGATCGCCAGTGTGAAGGTGGAAAAAGCAGAGTACCGAGGGTGGCCCAACTGCTACCGCGTAAGCAATGGCGAGGTTGAGTTGATTGTGACGGCAGATGTGGGACCACGGGTGATCCGGTTTGGCTTCATCGGAGGCCAGAACCTGTTTAAGGAGTACCCCGAACAACTCGGCGGCAGAGGAGAAGCGAAGTTTCAACTGCGCGGCGGCGACCGGGTTTGGAAAGCTCCCGAAGATCCTGTGGCGACCTGGGCTCCGGATAACGTGCCGGTGGAGATTCAGGTCACGGCCACCGGCCTGATCGCGCGGGCGCCGATCGAACCGCTGACGAAACTGCAAAAAGAAATTGAAGTCAGAATGGCGCCGTCGGGAACCAGCGTGACTCTGTGGCACCGAATCACGAACCATTCCTTCTTTACGCTGGAGTTCGCTCCCTGGGCGCTTACCATGATGGCGCAGGGAGGCACCGCGGTCTCCGGATTCCCTCCCCGCGGCCATCACCCCGCCAACCTGGAGGCTACCAATTCGCTCACGATGTGGGCGTATACGGATCTGTCGGATCCGCGCTGGAAATTCACCAAGAAATATCTCATGCTGCGCCAGGACCCCAACAATCACGAGGCCCAGAAACTGGGCATGTTCAATCCCGATACATGGGCGGCTTACGTACTGAATAACGAAGCGTTCGTAAAGAGAGCGAAGCCCGATCCCAGCAGGACTTATCCCGACTTTGGCGCCTCGTTCGAGACTTTCACCAACAACGAATTTCTCGAAATCGAATCCCTTGGCCCACTCAGCAACGTCGCTCCAGAGCAGACCGTCGAACTGGTCGAACATTGGGGGCTCTATCGCAATGTGTCGCTGAAGGAATGGAACGACGAGGAACTGGACCGGGTGCTGCTGCCGCTGGTTCAATCGGTGGGGACCGGCCAATAATGCCCGCCACGTTTCTTCTTCAAGCAGCGAACGGACGCCTCACGCTCGGCTCCATCGACTTGGTGATTATCGTTCTGTACTTCGCTCTGGTGATGGGACTTGGCTTTTATCTGAAGAAATTCACCAATACCGGCGAAGAGTTTTTTATGGCCGGACGCGAAATGACGGCCTGGGTCGCAGGTCTCAGCTTCATCTCGGCAAATCTCGGTTCACTGGAGATGATGGGGTACGCGGCGGCGACTTATCAGTACGGAATTCTCGTGGCCCATGCATACTGGATTGCTGCGATTCCTGCCATCCTGTTTCTCTCCCTGGTGATGATGCCGTTTTATTACATCTGCAAGACCCATTCGGTTCCCGGATATTTGAAGTTGCGCTACGGAGAAGGCGCACGTTCGCTCTCCGCGATTTCATTCGCGGTCATGACCATTCTGATGAGCGGCATCAACATGTATTCGATGGCTGTCATCATGAAGGTAATTCTGGGTTGGGACATTCATTTCAGCATTTGGATTTCCTCGCTGACAGTTGCCGTGTATGTGATGGCTGGCGGCCTTCTGTCTGCCATCTTCAACGAGGTGTTGCAGTTTTTTCTGATTTGGATTGGCTGCCTCGTCATCCCGGTGGTTGGCCTAGCCGAGACCGGGGGCTGGACCGGGATGGTACATCGCATCCAGACCAATTTTCCGGGTCAGGACTTTATCCACCTGTGGAGCACCACTGGTTCGTTCACCGCGAATCCCATGGGCGCGCACTGGACTGGAATTGTGTTCGGCTGGGGCCTGGCGATTTCGTTCGGATACTGGACGACGGATTTTCTCGTGGTCCAGCGCGTGATGGCTGCCAAAGACTTGCGCTCCGCACAGTTGGGTGCGGTGATCGGCGCTTTCTTCAAAATGATGGTGCCGCTCATCGTGATCCTTCCCGGCCTGCTCGCGCTTGCCGTTTTGCCGTTTCATCTGGTGCCGGAAAGCCAGGCTGGATTGCCGAACGTTCACACCTACAACGAAGCGTTGCCGCTGATGCTGGCGCGCTACTGCGGACCGGGCTTGCTGGGACTCGGCGTCACGGCTCTGGTGGCCGGCTTTATGTCTGGCATGGCCGGCAACGTCACGGCGTTTACCACGGTGTGGACCTATGATATCTATAAGCCGCTGTTTCGCAAAGACGCGCCGGATTCGCACTATGTCTCGATGGGCCGTTGGTGTTCGCTGCTCGGCGTCTTTGTGAGCATCGGCACGGCCTACCTGGTGATGGACTTTTCCAGCATCATCGTGTACGCGCAGGCCATTTTCGTCTTCTTCATCGTTCCCATGTTTGGAACCGTCATTCTGGGGATGCTCTGGAAGCGGACCACTCCGGCCGCCGGTTTCTGGGGATTGCTGGCCGGTATTCTTACTTCATTCACACTCTGGCTGTGGGTAAAACTCGATCCGGGCGCGCTGCGCCACGTCGCGTTCTCCGAGCACGCGAAAGACATGGCCGAGAACATTTATCGCGCCATGTGGTCTTTGATCGCGAACGTGGTGGTGACGGTGGCAGTGAGTCTGGTGACCAAGCCCAAGCCCGATGACGAACTCAAGAACCTGGTTTATGGGCTGACCGAACTGGCTCCGGCCGGACAGTTCTCTTTCTTTCGGCGGCCGATCACATGGGCCGCCGCCGTCGGCGTTGCATTCCTGGTCTTGAACATTTATTTCTGGTGAGGTCCGTGATGGCAAAACACTTCATCTCGATCTGGTTTTTCATTGGGGCTCTGCTGGCAGTTTACGGAGCTCTGATTCTGGGCTCGGGAATCTATGGATTGTTCATTCCAGCCGCCACCGCGGTAGCCATGCCGCAACTCCACATCCCGATCTGGTGGGGCGCGGGAATGTTGCTGTTTGGTTTGGCGTACGCGATCCGTTTCAGGCCGAACCGCAAACAGAGTTAGTCCATCTTTGTGCCAGATTCAAATCTCTTCGAATCATGTCAGCGTGGATCGAGGCGCACGCAGCCGCCATATGCGAATGGTATTGCAAATTCTGCCGTACCGTCCCCACTGGGTCATTCGACGTGTAGCACAGGCACGGTCATTTCTGCGAGCAACGCCTTGGAAAGAACGACCGTATTTCCCTGCAATGATCCGTAGGAAGTCGAGCGCAAATTTCGGTCATTTGCAGGATGAAAATGGACGATGATGTCGGCAGCGAAGGGCTGACCTGCAGGCAAAGCGATGGTCACGTCCCATCCCGTTCCGGCAGACGCGGCTTGCGTGGACCAGGTAATCTGCCCAAAACGGGTCGGACAATTTTCCACCGCGATGCGCTGGTTCGCTGCGAACCAGGGTTTCGGAGCCGCTTTCTGCAGATGGACGCGAGCGTTGTCGTTTTCCTCGTAGCAGAGTATCCATCGCAACGCGAGCGTGGGTTGCAGCGTGCTGTTCACGACAGGGGACCACATCCAGGCCGCGCCTTCGCCGGCGCTGCCTCCGGGAAACAGCGCGTCCTCGGGCGCGAAACGGCTGCCGCTGTCCATTGCAAACGTAAGATTGGCATACAAGGTAAGCAGAAAAGGCCGGTAGTCGTCTTTGCGGATCCTGGCCGCCAGCGTGCCGTGCTCCATAAAGTTTGAGGTCGCAAGGGTTCCGCTGTCGACCGCATAAATACCGTCCGCCGCTTGATTCATTCCCAGGACTTCCTGGCCCGCAATCGTGCGATGCCGGAAGTGTCCTTCGTCGAGATCGGCGTCTCCCCAATCGGAGGTCCACCAATCCATCATGTAGCGGTGATTCTCATAGCTGGAAAGCTGCTCCGGCCGGCGCGTGGTATCGAAAGCCGAAAACGGAGTGATGCCGGCGCGCTTCAAGCCTTCGTTCCGGGCATTGAGCGTTTTCTTTAACGCGCTCTCGACATCGGCGCGCAATTCTTCCGCTTCTTTCGCAAAGCGCAACCCGGCCCCGGCCATCGCCTGGTCGCCGTGTTCGCTTCCCGCTTTCTGCAGGCAGCGGCCATGTTCCTTCAGCCCCCGCCAGATCCAGGCGGCATTTTGGTAGTAGTAAAGATGCGAATCCGGGTTGTCGTCGTCGGGATCTCCATTATCCGCCTCCGGCGATCCCCAGATCAGGCCGTGTCGCGGGTCGCTTGGCGGAAATGCGGCTTTCGTATACGCCCGGCGGGCGAGGACATAGTCGATCATGCGCTGCAATACCGGCAAGCGTCGCTGCAGCGCCTCGAAGTCGCCGCAATAGTCATAAGCCCGCGCCGAGTTTTGCAGAAACACGCCAACATTCACTGGCGCTTCGACCTGGTCCTGCACGTTGTACATGAAATTTCCGTCCGGCAGAACATACTTTTCGAGATAGTGCTGGAAGTGCGGTTCAACGCGGTCCACCTGGTTCCACAGTTGCTGCGCCCACACGAATTCGTAGTGCGCCACCGGAAACAGCGCATGGCTGCGCTCCGGAATTTTTGTATAGGCTCCTTCGCCAATCTGATACGTGGGTTCCAGTCCGCGGTAACTGCAACGGGACAACACGATGCCCGCTTTCGCAGCCTGCAGCAGCCACGCGTCAGGAATTTCCACCTTCATCCGGGTGTCGAAGAAGTTGGTCCAGCGTTCCCACAGGCTGAGCACCGCCGTAAAGAATTCATTGACGCTGCCGTTCCAATAGCGGTCGACAACGCTGTCCGAGACGAGCGGCTCGCTGACGCGGTCGGCCGAGTGAAATGCCCCGGTCTCCGTGGGGTGCAGCGTGGCTCGAATTCTGCCGATCGGCCGCCGGTCCGCGGATTCCGAGAGCACCATCATCACTTCGTAGCCGACGCTGTTATCGGGATTCCAGACGCCAATGTCCGCCGCAGGCAGAAATCCACCCAGCATGGTTCGCTTGCTGTATCCGGGTTTGAGCGCATAAAGATAGGGAAGAGAGAGCAGGCGGAAGGGTTCGAACAGGCGCCCGTTCGTATCCGGCGCCCAGGAGGCCTGCGGATCATCACTGGTTTGGCGTGATTTTCCATCCGGCTCCAGCCATATCGACTTCAGCGCCCCCACGCCATCGTCGGAAACAAGAGTCCAGCCGGTATATTCCTTTCCCAGGCCTGCCAGATTTTCGTAGGACGGATCCTGGTCCGAATTCAGAATGTATTGGCCGAGCGTATCCGGCCCATTCGATATTTTCGCGGGCCGTTCGAATTTCACCGGGGAGGATTGCAGCACCTCGCGCGGCTTGATCTGGGAGAGATCTCCGATTTGCTTGGGAATGCGCGCCAGTTCTCGTTCAGCCGTCACGAAGACAAGAACTCCTTGGTGGGTTACGTGCTTTTCGAAAACCGCTGTCGGCGTGCCGTTATGCCACGGCAGGATGGCAAGCAGCTTCCAGCCGTAGACAGAATCGCCAACCTTGAGCTTCTTGCTTTCGCCCGCAACCGATGCTTCCACCAACTGGTACTCCATCTCGATGCGATGCACGGAGATCTTCGCCGCCAGCGCCTCGGCCTCTCCGGGAAGTAAGGCTGTGTACTGATTCAGGATCACCGGCAAGGGACGGGCCGAGCGCGCAGCCGAACCTTCGCGCTTCGCGTTTTGTGCCATCCCTGGAATACGCAATAGGGCCGCGCCCGAAACGCTGGCTGCAACACCTTTGATAAATGAGCGTCTTTTCATTGGAGTCGTTGTTCCGCCCTCATCGTCAGATTTGCCTACGTTTGCGTACTTCTACTCGATACCGCACAGAAAAACCTCAATGCCGAGTCCCTGGAATGCGGCCGCCTTCGCCCACAGCGCTTGATCGGCGGTTGCGGCGTCTTTGCCGTAGGCCACCTGGATGTGATTGGCCTTATGGCGTCCCATCATCTGGTTCCTGCTGACGCCGTGCAATACGGCATTCATCATCGGCCATTGCGGCGTCGTCTCGTTCCAGCGTCTCTCGACTTCGGCGCGCGGCAGATCGACCACGGTGGCCCGCCCCAGATCGGCAAGCAGTCTGTCCTTTTTCACATAGATCCGACTCCAGACAATTTCTCCCGGCTTGCTGACTCCCTTCAACGTTCCGCCGCCCAGCGGAAAATACATTGGGGGTTGGCGTTCGCTCACCGCTGCCTGATATCCATCAGCCAGGTGCTGCGCAGGAACCGCACCGGAGATCTGGAAGATCCAGACGAACTGGCCGTCATACTCTTCTCCGTAGCGCAAATCGTGCAGCGTGGTTTCCGGGTCGAGATCGAGTTTGCGCCAGACCCGATTGGTGACCAGTGCGTCGATGCCCGCGCATTCATCGACTTCATTGAAATGCGGCAGGGCATTCCCCGCATAGAGAACTTCGCCCGTGTCTGGGCTTGTGACCGGCGGCCGATCGACATTATTGAGCAACCCCTCGGCGAGGTCCGACGCCGGGCAAACGTCCTTCAGCCCCTGCTGATACTGGATGCCAATCGCGTCACATCCGAAATCCGCCGCGATTCGCAACGCGGCGATATACATTCGGCATTGTTCAAGAATTTGCCGGTCGGTCAGCTCCGTTTCTTCATTCCCACCGGTATGAAACGTCATCCGTTTCTCATCGAGCCATTGGCGGACTGCACGCGCTTCTTCGTCCGGCACACGGCGCATCGCTGCGTAGAGTGCAGCCTGGCTCAAACGCTCCTTGAACAGGCCCAGAGGATGCAGCAGTTCGTCGGGAACAATGGCGTTGTACATTCCCATGCATCCCTCGTCGAAAATTCCGAGGATCGCGGGTCGTCCCAACAATTCTTCGGCAATCTCCCGGCCTATTCTCTCGGGCGCCCGCAACCCAGAGGATGGTTGAAAAGGTCGGATGTGGGAGTCGTCGTGATGGATCTGTTTGCCCTCCAGCCATTGTTTGAGCCGAGAGACAAAATATTCATCGCGGAAGTCTTTGCTCCACAGGGTGCTGTAAGGAACTCCGGCTTTGGTCAGTCCTCCGTTCAGATTCAGCATTCCGACTAGGCCCGGCCAACGTCCGCTCCAGTTAGCGATCGTCAGAATCGGGCCGTGATGCCGAAGCAACCCGGGGAAGACGTGATGGCTGTATTGCCACACTGCCTCCGCGACAATCACCGGCGCATCCACGGGTATATGGGAAAAGACTTCAATCCCGTAGCGCTGGCTGTCGATAAATCCATGTTTTTTCTCTTCCGAATACGGGTGTGCCCTTTGCACGGAATAGCCAAGAGATTCGATCGCGGAGGTCAACTGCTTTTCCGCGAGCTCCTGCGCCGGCCAACACATTCGATTTGCTGAGGGTCGTAAGTCGCCACTTGCCACTAGAAAGATTTTATTTGTCTTATTTGCCATGAGTGCATGACCACCCGGGTGCAGTGTAGTCGAATTCCCGCTGGAGCGCCAATAGAAACGTTACGATTTTTTTCAGGACAAAGGTTTGAGAGACGATTCTTTGACGAGAAGCCGCTAGGAAATTTCTGCCAGCGCAGCAGTTGAGTTGCGTTCCCGCAACTCAGCGGGAAGCCTCAAATGTCTTGCTGTGGCATCGACTGCATCGTCGTGATTCATCAGATTGAGCAGTAGTCCGAATGCTTGTCGGCCCATCTCAAAGGTAGGTTGGGCAATCGCAGTGATGCTAGGACTGAAATATTTATTCCAAGCGTAATCGTCAAACCCAAGGACGCTCATTTGCCCTGGAATCTTGATCTTCTCCTCGTCAAGGGCCTGCATAAGTCCAAGCAAGAGCTTGTTGTTGCTCACCATCACGGCTGAAGGCCTGGTTTCCAGGCTGAGCAATTGCCGCGTCGCATCAAAGCCGTTCTCGATCTGCACTCCTCCGAGGATCAAATACTCGTCACGGATCGGCAGGTTGGCTTCCTGCATGGCTTTGCGAAATCCTTCCAGCCGGTCGCGATGGGGCGACAGGCTCATCAGGCCGACGATCATTGCGATCTGGCGGTGCCCCAGATCGAGCAGGTGGCGCGCTGCCTGATAACCCGCTTGGATATTGTCGGTACAAACGCTCCCCTCTCCCTTGGAAGCGGGCAGACGGTCCACGAAAATACAGGGAAGATGCAGCCGGAGAAGTGTCTCGTACGAATTGGAGTCACTGCAGCAGGCCAGTAGAACTCCGTCGACGCGGCGGGAAAAAAGAGCGAGCAAGTGATCGTTTTCGCGCGTGGCGTCTTCCTGCGAATCACATAGAAAAACGGCATATCCATGTGCCAGGGCCGCTTCCTCCACTCCGCGCACTACTTCTGGATAGAAAGCATTCGTGATATCCGGAACGACGACACCAATGGCGCGGGTGCGGCCTTTCTTTAAACTGCGCGCGATCTCATCTGGCTGATAATGAAGGGCCGACATCGCACGCAGGACTCGCTGTTTGCGGTCCTCACTAACTGGAACGTTCTCGTTGAGCACTGCCGAAACGGTAGATGTGGAGACTCCGGCGAGGCGCGCGACGTCTTTCATCGTGTATTTCTCGCGCTTCTTCATAGGGCTACAGTTATACCGTGCGCTCGCCGGGTTTGAGAAGAGCATTTCCAGGGGAATCTCGCTTCGACGGCGGGGTATCCCTGCAAATATCGAAACGTTTCGCTTGACGGAGAGCCGGCTGCGGGGTAAAAGCAAAACGGAGATCAACGGGAGGCGGACGCCGTGAAAGTGCTCTCGTGGGACCCAGCCGCGGAGTCAGTGAAAGGAAAATTTCAGGAGACCGGGCAGTTATGAGGCAAAGCATGGAAATTCTGAAGCATCATCCTGTAACCGGACGCCGCGAAGTACTGCGGAGTCTTGGCTTCCTGGCGGGCGCCTGCGTGACCGGACTCGCTGTGCCCAGGCTGGTCGGGCAAGCCGCCTCCTCGGGCGCACCGGGGTCTGTCGTTCGGGTGGGAACATTTACCCGGATTTACGATCCATCGATTGGCGAGAAACGGCCGTGGTACATCAACGACCACACCTTCATTTGCGCGGAAGATAGCCGGTGGCATCTGTTCGGCATTACGCATCAAGAGCCGGCCAACGCCCAGCAGGAAAAATTCTTCGCTCACGCCACCGCTCCCGATCTTCTGGGACCGTGGACGAAGCAGGCACCCGTCCTGCCGGTCGACGAAGCGATCGGTGAAACCATCGTCTGGGCGCCCTATGTGTTGCGACACGACGGCCTCTACTGGATGTTTTACTGTGCGGGAGGAAAGGAGCACGAGAAATATCACATCCACCTCGCGACCTCCGGCGATCTTTTTCAGTGGAAGCGTCATCCGGCAAACCCCATGGTGGTGGATGGTTATGACGCGCGCGATCCCATGGTGATGAAAAACGGGAATGAGTGGATTCTCTACTACGCCGCTACCAGCGAGCCGAAAGGCGGCAATCATACGGTGAAAGCAGCGACTAGCCAGGACCTGGCTCACTGGTTGCAGCCGGCAGAAGTATTTCGGGATGCCGAAACCGGCACCTACGGCGGCCCCACGGAGTCGCCCTTTGTAGTCTCGCGAAGTGGAAAATATTTCTTATTCGTCTGCAGCAATCACGGATACAACGAGACGACAGTCTATGAGAGCGAAACGCCTTTTCACTGGACGGCCGAGAGGCAGGTTGCAAGGTTTCCCGCCCACGCTGCCGAGGTGATTCAAACCGCCGGCGGTAAGTGGTATGTCTCGCGCGCGGGATGGGGAGAAGGCGGCGTGTACTTGGCGGAACTTGTCTGGGAGAATTAATTCCATGCCACGAAATAGGAGAATCGCGGCCAGATCGCCGGGGCGCGTGCTCGAGTTCGGCATGTTCGGCGCGCTCTTCCTCGCCTCTGTGCTTGCCCCCGCGATGCTTGCCTCCGTGCAACCTGCTTCCGGCCAGGCTTCCACAATACAGAACATCGGAGAAGCTCTTCGGGCGAGCAACTACACGGCGGCGCTTCAGCTGATCGAGCCGGCGCTACGGGAATCTCCCAACGATCCTCGCCTGTGGAGCATGCAGGGCATGGCGCTCTCCGGCTTACGTCGCGCTCCCGAGGCGCTTGCGTCTTACAAACACGCGCTCAAGATCTCCCCGGACTATTTACCTGCGTTGGAGGGAGCGGCCCAGATCGAATATGAAGCGGACAACAAGAATGCGATCCCCTTGCTGCAGCAAATTTTGCGGGCCCGTCCTGATGACGCAACCAGCCACGCCATGCTCGGCACCATGGATTACAAGCGGGGAAATTGTCGTGATGCGGTTCTGCACTTCGACCGGAGCCAAAGCGTGCTTCAAAGTCAGCCGCTGGCGCTGCAACAATACGGATCCTGCCTGGCGAAGGTCGATCGCGTCGACGAGGCCGTGGCCGTCTTCCAGAAACTTGTGGAATCAAACCCAACGGATGCTGCCAGCCGGCGGAGGCTCGCCGCGCTGCAGCTAACCGCCAGGCGTCCCAAAGATGCGATGGCTACGCTGCAACCTTTGCTGCTGATAGATCCGCCAGACCCGCGTGTCGCCGAACTGGCATGCGCCGCTTACGAAGCCGACGGAAATACTCCGGAAGGGGTCAGTGTTCTGAATCGCGCGGTAGCCGCGAACCCGCGCGACATCGATCTGTACGTCGATCTGGCGCTGCTGGCTCTTGATCATCACTCTTTCGCCTCGGGAATCGAAGTGATGACCTCGGGATTGCAGGTTCTTCCGCAGGCCGGGCCGCTCTACCTGGAACGCGGCATCCTTTATGTCCAACTGGGAGAGTACGCCAAGGCCGAAGCTGATTTTGCAAAAGCGGGCGAGCTCGACCCTGGACAGTCGGTGAGTGAGATTGCGCGGGGCAAGCTCGCCGAACAGAACGGCAACCTGAAGGAGGCGCTGGAGACGATTGAGCGGGAGCTCCGCAAAAAGCCAAATGACGCTTTCCTGCTTTACATGCGGGCCGAGATTCTGGTGCAACAAGGCGTCAAGCCCGGCAGCCCGCAATTTCACCTGGCTCTTCAGTCGGCACGACAGGCGGTAAGTCGTCAACCCCAGATGATTCTTGCTCGCAACCTGCTCGGCACACTCTACATGAGCAAGGGAGATTTTCAGGCGGCTGCCGAGGAATCGCGGCAGGTTCTCAAAATTGATCCCGGCAACGAATCCGCGCTTTACCACCTCATTCTCGCGCTCCGAAGACAGGGAGACGAGGGCGAACTACCGGCGCTTTTGAAGCGGCTGGCGCAACTTCATGAAGCGGCAAACAAGGCGGCAGGGCCTCGAATTCCGGCGGGCGAGACTCCTGATGCTCCTCACTAGGCCGGTTGGGGTCATCGCCGCACGAAACGTTATGATATGGAACAGAGGACCCGCACCTGCGGGGTTTCCTCAGATTGTGGAGGCCATTTTATGGCCATTCGTTTGGTTATGAGGCGGGTTCACCCAATCCACGAATCGAAATAAATCGCAACGTTGCGATTGCAAAACGACAGTCCCGGCGCTATAGTGCTTGCAAGTTCCGGGACATGTGCGGCTAGCCGGAATCCGAGAAACTGAGGGGGGAACGATGAAACGTGCAAGCCTGACGGCAGGGATGCTTCTAATCGTGTTGTGCACGATGTGTTGGGCTCAATTTAGCAGCAGTGTGCAAGGAACAGTGCGGGACTCAACTGGAGCGGCAGTGGCAAAGGCGAAGGTCGCCCTGCGCGACTTGGGAACGGGAGTGGTGAGCCAGATTAACACCACTGGGGAGGGCTTCTACCGCTTTAACAGCCTTCCCATCGGCAGGTACACCGTGACCGTCACAGCTGACGGTTTCAAAACCGAGACGATCCAGGTGGAGGTAACAGCAAACCAATCGCGCGACGTCGACGTGACTCTGGGAGTGGCTGCGATCAGCCAATCGACGACCGTAGCGGCGGAAGCGGCGCTGGTCGATACCACCGAGACCCGCATTCACATGAGCATTGATGCGGAGAAGCTGCAAGACCTGCCGGTACTCAGCAATAACATCATCAGTCTGATGAGCATGGCTCCGGGCGTCGTCGGCAACAATGCTGACCAGGGCGACAACTTTACCAACGAATATTTTCCCGACATGAGCGCGAATGGCCGGAATTGGTCTGGGAACCAGTTCAATATTGACGGGCTGACGGTAACGAGCAACGTCACCACGGGAACTCTGAACTGGGCGCCCAACCCGGATTCGGTCGAAGAACTAACGGTTGAAACCAACACGTTCAAGGTCGACCAGGGCTTTGGCAGTTCAATGGTCGTCAATATGGTCACCAAGTCCGGGACCAATCAGTTTCACGGCAGCGGAAAATATCTGTTCAACGATCAACACATGTGGGCGGCGACGCACTTCACCGATCCCACCGTCGGTTACGCACCCTTTCAGAAGCACGACATCAGCGGAACATTTGGCGGGCCGATCGTGAAGGGAAAAACATTTTTCTTTGCCTCGGTGGAGACGCTGCGCTCTCTGACCTCGTCGGGCAAACAGGCCACGACCTTTGAAAGTCCGCAGTTTGTCGCCTGGGCGCAGCAGAATTTCCCCGGGACGATCGGCACCACGGTCCTGTCGAATTATCCCGTCGTAGGTTTGAACAACATCAGCGTCAACAGCCTGGCCTCCGACTATTTCGGATCCAGTTGCGGGACTTCGAGTACGTACAACATCCCCTGCGACATGCCGGTAATTATGAACGGCACTTACGATCAGAGCCCCTATCGCAATGGCGTGCAGTATTCGTTGCGGGGCGATCAATATCTGAACGGCGGCAAGGACAGGATTTTTGGAAGCTATTTGAACATGGACGAAGGCGACCAGAATGCCGCCATCCGGAAGAGCTTCGCTTCCGTGAATTCCACCACTTCATGGGCGGCGCAAGCCAGCTGGACGCACACCTTCTCGGCCAACATGGTCAACGAATTCGGCTTCTTCGCCGACCACGTCTTCGGCTGGAGCACGAAATCGGCTCCGTTTTCGGTCCCCAGCATCACCGTCGCGGGAGTCGGTTTGACCATTGATCCCGGCTGGTCCGGGCTGTACGCGCAGCACAACTATAACTGGCGCGATGTGGTGAGCTGGGTACACGGCTCGCATTCGTTTCACATTGGCGGCGGCGTATTCCGCGATGACGATACGGCCGATTTCCGCAATGCGCAAGGCCGTCCGCAATTCACCTTCGACAATCTGATCGACCTGGTCACGGACTATCCCTCCAGTGAAGGGGGCGTTGCCTACGATCCGTTGACGGGACAAGCGAAGCCGTTCGTTTTCGGGGCTCGAGGCAACGGTGAGAGCCTTTTCTTTCAGGACGAATGGAAGGTCCGTGCCAACCTGATGCTCACGTTGGGAATTCGCTGGGATGATTTCGGGAACCCGGTCGGAGTCAACGGATACCACTATAGCAATCTGTTCCTGGGCAGCGGCGACCTGGATCAGCGCTTTGAAGGCGCTTCCGTCCGCAGCGTAACTTCTCCTTTTGCGCATCGCCTGAATCGCAATTTCTCTCCGCGCTTCGGCTATGCGTGGTCTCCGGGACACAGCGGAAAGACAAACATCCGCGGCGGCATCGGCGTTTATCACAACCCGATCGATCTTGGGGAAACGATCGACATCCTGCGGGGCAACCCACCGGGATTCCTCTTCCCGGACTTCACGCAATCGACTCCGATCAAACCGCTTTTCTCGCTGGGAACGCAAAACACGGTCTGGCCTTTCGGATTCACCTTGCCGACGATTCCTTTGGGACAGGTGAACCCCGTGGGAGGGTTGGTCGGGGTTCAGTCTGACGTCTGGGGCATCAACCCGAATCTGGGCTCGCCCATCACGTTGAACTGGGTGGTGGGAGTAGAGCGCGAAATGCCGGCAAAATTCGTGGTCTCGGCCAACTACTCGGGATCCAGAACCTGGGGCGCGCTTTCCGGCACGGACTTCAACCGCTTCGCTGGCGACCTCAATGACGGAAGCCTCGATCGCCTGACGAGCAATTTCGGCTCCATGGACTATATCTACAACTTCAATCAGATCTGGTATAAGGCGTTGCTGTTGTCGGTTCGGCGTTCGGTCGGCCGTTTGGCTTCCTTCCAGGCGTCCTACAATCTGTCGAGTTCCTCCGATCTGGGGCAAGCGGGAGACCGGACGCTCGGCACACTGTACGGCGATTTTGTCGACCAGCACAACATGGCCCGCAAAGCGCCGTCGGCTTGGGATGTGCGCAGCCGCTTCTCGGCCTCCGGCCTGCTCAGTGCGCCAACGCCGTTTGCTAGTTCTGAGGTGAGCCGGGCAGTGCTGGGAGGATGGGAACTGGGCTTCACGGTGAGCGCGCAGACCGGCACGCCCTATAGCGTGTATAACACCAACGATTACCTCAGCGGCGGCGATTACAATCGCGACGGCTACAACTATGACTATCCGGACATGCCGGCGACAAACTTCGGCGGAAGTCACACGCGCTCGCAGTTTCTGAATGGCCTCTATACCGCGGCGGATTTCCCCACCCCGGCGATCGGCACGGACGGAAACTTCAAACGCAATTCCTATCGAAATCCTGGTTTCTTCGGAATCAACACCAGCGTGATCAAAGACAATCGACTGCCCTTCATGGGAGAGCGGGGAACGCTTCAGCTCCGCGTCGATTTCTTCAACCTGTTCAACCGGACCAATCTTGGCACGGTTGACAGCAACCTCGCCGACTCGACTTTCGGTACTGTGCAATCGCAGCTGGATCCGAGAGTAATCCAGGTGGGCGGGAAGCTGATCTTCTAAGTTGATACCTGCGTAAAACTACAAACGCCGCCGGGCAACTGGCGGCGTTTTTTCTGAGTGCGCGATCGCGGGCCGCCGGGAATCGCGAGACGATATCTGAGGGCGAAGCTCACGCCGATCGCAGCGCTAGCGCGGCCGCCTGCGTATCGTTCCGATACACGGAAACTCACTGCACGCGGCCTCGCAGAACGACGATCGATGCTTTGGGTATTTCGTATTGTGTCTGCGCGCCGGCCGTAATCTCCGACCGCGCGGGCGGGCCGTCAGGATCGGCATAGCTATTTTCTTCGTGGTTGTGCCACTGATATTGGGCGGATCCGAATACGATCCGGTCGACGGTGCCGCTGAAATGGAGGTCGGCGGCGCCGCCGCGAAAGCTGACCGTCACGGTATATGGCAGATCGTGGTCTCGATTCACGACTAGGAGCGACCACTGTCCATCGGGCCGTAAGAGCGCGTAGGCGGTGAGGGGTTGTAATCCAACCTGGTTCCGAAGGCTGTTCGAGACGCGAAAGAGCTGATGTGGCTGATCGACCGGCTGCGCCCACTCGCGCGTGATGAGTTGCGTTGCGAAATATTGGGATAGGCGTCCCTTGATCTGAAAGTCCTTGTCCACCTGCAGGGCGCTGAAGCTGCCGCCGCCCGCGTCGCAGCCGCGCCACATGGGCTCCGGAATGGAGTGGTAGAAGTAGCTGGCGGCGCCACCAGCAGCCAGGAACGATCCTTCAAAATCCGCCAGCCAGATCGCGCCCATGATATCGGGAAAGATGCCGCCACTGGAGCCCGACATATTGCCTTCGGTCATCATGAGAGGCACACCTTCCGGCACGCCATCGTTTCTCCACACTTCCATGATGTGGCTGATCAGTTCGGGCTCGCGATAAAGTTCGTTCCACTTCGAAACACAGTTATAGGGATAGTGTTCGAACGACATGAAAGCCAGATCGGAGATCCGCCCGTGAGCCTTGAGGTAATCGATGAAACGGCCGAGCCACGAAACGCGGCCATCGGCGGTCGGCCAGACTTCGATATCTTCGTTCACTCCTTCGAACGACGGGCCGCCCAGCTTCAATCCCGGATCGACCTTATGCAATGCCGCAGCAAACTGCAGATAGAGCTCCGCATAGTCCTCCGGTTGCATGTACTGACCGTCGGGCTCTTCGCCCATTTCGACGTAGGATACGGGATGGTGACGGTTCTCAAGATAGGCGAGTTCGGCGGCTGCATCTTCGGGAGTGTTGTAGATCATCGCGATGGGTATCATCGCGGGAAGTCCGCTGGTGATGCCGCTCTTGAAGAAGCGATCGAAGCCGACCTGTTCGCGGCCGTTTTTCACGAGGTCCGATGCCGTGTGCCACGGATCGACCGATGAGCAAATGGTTCGAGTCTGGCCAGGCCCGGTCGTGTGCAGGACGAGATCGTTGAAGCCGCCGTCCTGATTGACAACCCCAGCGTAAAGTTCGCGAATGGCATACCCGACGCAGTTGCGAACATCCGACGGCCCATGTGTGTCGCAAGTATTCGAAGAGCGGGTCATCCAGATGCGAACATAGCGCGTGGAAATGGCGATGTTCGTGAGAGGCAGGGTGACCGTACCGCCCTGGCCGTCATTGACGATCCCGCGTGAGAAGGTCTGCCAGATCCCGCTGGTTGCCTGGTGGCGCGGGTTGGCGTCACCGGCGGTCCAGAACTGGACGTTGTATTGCCTGGCGTAGGGCTCGCCCCACGCGATGCGGACCGCATTCAGCTTCTGCACGCTGCCGAGATCGAGGATTACCCACTGCGGCAATAGGGAATCGTCCTGGCCGGTAAAGTGTCGCGAAAGATAAGGATTGCTCTTCCAATAACTGTTCGTGTCTCCGTCGGTGAGTTTGGAATAGTGAAAACCCTGTTCCGCGCTGTCCATCGTGGTGCCGCGGTGTGGAAGAGCATAACCATAGGAGTGGTCGAGACTCGCAGCGGAGGGCGTCGACTGCCCGACGAAGTAACCTTGGCCAGCAGGATCACTCCAGGTTCCACTGGGGTTCCAGTGCCAGGCTTCCGCCTCGAGTTCGGTATTCTGGCGATACGAGATCACCTGCCACCCGGCGCCAAGGATTTCGTTGAGCATAGGCTGTTCGAGCGCGTGGTCGGCCGCCTTGGTTTCGATGCGATCAACCGTGCCGCCTAGTGAACGCACCGGGCTGAACTGGTTCGCGATATGCGCGGAATCCACCACCAGTTCTTGCCCCGTGGCGCTGTGTGCAGGAAAACAGGCGATACCCGCAATGAGGAGGCTAAGGACGGTTCGAATCGACATGATTGTAGGCTTCATTCTGGGGGCCGAATAGACCGATTTTGTTACTGGCCTGAATCGTGGGGTTTAGCAATTGCAGGGTCCGATCCGAGTGTTTTTGGCAGGCCCCCTCGGTGAGCATCAATTATAGTGTTTTGTTTCACTTACCTGCAATTTCGATTTATGATGATGCGTATGCAACCTTCACCATCGGCCCGCCGCAAAGATTTCGGCCTCGATCCACAAGCGGTTGTGAAATCAAATCATCGAAACGCATCGAAATCGTACCTCGGCGCCAGCTCATTGCGGCTGCTTCTAGCGTTATTTCTTGGCGTAGCGTCAGCGGCGTCAGCTCAAGTGGAGGCCGGGATCGACAGTTTCTCCCGCATCGAGAATCTAGCTCGCTCGCGCCCGTTTGTGAAGGTCGGTTCGTTCTCCAGCTACGACAGGACCGGGGGCAACGACGACGGCTTTTCCGGCAAGTATTCGTTCATTCGCAAGGAAGGGGACGCGCTTGTCATCGGTGAACTTGAGGGGCCTGGCATCATCACGCGCATCTGGACACCGACGCCGAACGATTCTCCCATGGAATTCTTCTTCGACGGCGAGGCCACTCCGCGAATCGTGCTGCCATTTCGCGAGATTTTCGGAGGCAACCGCCCGCCATTTCTGGCTCCGCTGGCCGGCTCGGGCGGAGGAGGATTCTACAGCTATGTTCCCCTGCCGTTTCAACATTCGTGCAAAATACGGCTCCGCGGACCGAAGATGCAGTTTTTTCAGATCAACTACGGCCTTTACGCGCCGGGTACGCAGATCGCGACCTTCGATCCTCGGGACATGAGCTTGCAGGCAGGCGTCGATAGAGTTCAGCAGACATGGAATTCCGTTTTCAAAGAAGTCGTCCCCGATAGCGCTCATCGCGAACGAAAAGAACAAATCCTGCGACCACGGGAGAGCGTTTCTTTGTTCGATTCCAAACAGCCGGGCCGAGTCATCGCAATTCGGGTGACTCCAGCGTCGGCGTTTGCCGGGCCCGATCGCAGTCTGGTTCTCAAAGCGACGTGGGATGGCGAAGCCAGACCCGCTATTCTCGCGCCGGTCGGCGATTTCTTCGGGTATAGCTTCGGGGACCCGAGCGCCCACTCGCTGCTTGTCGGCACGGAGAATGATACGGCTTATGCTTACTTCCCAATGCCCTACGATCACTCCGCTCGGATTGAAATAGCTTCCGAGCGGCAAACTGGATCGCCAGTGAAATTTACCTCGGAGGTGATTTCAACTTCAGAAGCGCGGCGGAAAGATGAGCTCCGATTTTACGCAATCTGGAGGCGGCAGAACCCCGTGCCACAGGGAGACCCATTCGAATTCTTCGATGTCGAAGGAGCGGGCCAGCTGGTTGGAGTGATGTTGCAGGCGCAGGGTTTGGAATCGGGGCAGACTCTGTTTTTTGAAGGCGACGATGAAGGGACCGTGGATGGCGAACTGGCGATTCATGGCACGGGCTCGGAGGACTTTTTTAACGGCGGCTGGTACGACATTCCCGGGCGATGGAATGGTCGGTTTTCGCTTCCCCTCAGTGGAGCGCTCGACTACCAAAAATCGCTGGGCCGCACGGGTGGCTATCGGCTGATGCTGGGGGACGCCTACGCCTTCCGCAAGAGTTTGAAACTTACCATCGAGCATGGTGGAGAAGGAAATAACGTTCCCGTGGATTATGCGGCGACGTCGTTCTTATATCTGAAGAATCCTCCCGCGCAACTTGCGGACCTTCCCGCGCTCACCGCTCGTGCCATCAGCGATCCTGAGACAATCGTCTTCGTGCCGGGCTGGAACGAGCCGATTTTTGCTTTTTCGTTCCAGAATATGAGTCTGCGCAAGCAACTGATGAAGGTTGACAGCCAGGACGTTCGAGTGCTCTCCGCGGAGGCGCAAGGCGAGGAGATGTTCGGACCGCACTATATTGCCTTCACAATTAGAATTCCCCAGGCAGGCGATTATCTAGTGTCTCTGGATGCTCTGCGCGGGCCGTCCCGGGGAACGGTGCAGTTGATGGTCGATAACAAATTGACGGGCAAACTGGCCAGTTTCGCGGGCCCAGAGTTGACCCAAGCCAATGGCGTCGAGCTGGCAACGGTGCATTTCGTCGCAGGCGAGAATCAGCTATTTCTTCAACTGAAAGCCGCGGCCGGAAGTGCAGAACCGTTTCGCACTGACCTGGTGCACATTACCTGTAAACGCCAATGACGGTCTAACGGGAAGCGGCGTTCAGTTCCCCAAACGGATGCGGAGACGGGGTTCAGCAGGCCGCTTCAATACACTCTCACGCCACTTACCACCCGGTTGATGATTCCTCCCGGGCTGGGATTGTCCGGGTCCAGCCCGAGCACCAGGCTGAGGTGATAGGCCAATAGTTGCGGGAAGACGATTTCGAACGGTGTCCGCAATTCGTCGGGAATTCCGGGAGCCGCTGCCGCGACGGACGTATCGATATCTTCACAGGAAAAGCCATCTGGCATCATACAAACGATGTGGCCCAGCCGCTTCGTTTTTATCTCACGAATGAGATCTACCTCATACCGTCTTCGCCGCGAATCGCTTGAAATCAGACAAAGAACCAGCGTTTCACGAGCCAGAAAACTCATGGGGCCGTGACGTAAGCCAAGATAAGTTTCCGGTATTGCGGCAATCCGGCCAGCCGTCATTTCCAGAATCTTGAGGCAGCTTTCCTGCGCCCACGGAAACAATGGACTGGACGCGAGAACTACGGCTCGGCTTGGACGCCCGAGCGCCACGGCCTTCGCTAATGCATTAAGCCCTGGCATCTGATCCTCAACGCGGCGGCAGATGAGGGGAAGACGGGCCTGAAAAACCTCTGGATGGCTCAGGGCAAGTCCTGCAAGCACAAGGTTCGAGAAAGAACTCGTCATGACCAGACTGCGGTCGTTGGTGCGAGCATCCAGCAGCAGAACATCGATTTGTCCGTCTCGCGCCAACTGGCCCTGCTCATTGCATGTAATGGCAAGTTGCGGAAGATCAGGAAAGTCACGATGCGCCAACTCGACGACGCCGATGCTTTCCGGGCTGTCGCCGGAGCGGGCAATCGAAAGCAGGAAATCCGCACTTTTCAGAGCTCGCGAATCGGTGAGCAGATCCGTAGTGGGGACGGCGCGTGAATCCGGCCAGGCCGCTTGAATGGCTCCTGCCGCATACGCCGACGTCCCCGCTCCGCAAAGCAAGCCTGCCCCTTCCACCCATCCCCGCCAGGTCTTTTCCCGCACGCGGCGGAAAGTGTCGAGCCACAAAAGCGGCTGATGATAAATCTCCCGAGCGGTGATTTGCCCACGAGAGACATTGCCGTCCCTCCATTTCGGCGAGTCAGAGGTCATTTCCGTTCTTCCTTTTTGAATTCAATTCGGCAAGGGTGCAAAAATCGCGAGGTGGGAGTTTTGTACCGTTGGAACGTGACAAAACTCTCTCCTCGCGACGTGCGTGGGGGTTAGAAGGTGATCTTGGCACCGATCTGAAGCCAGCGCGGATTGAACACGGAAGTAGTTCTTCCAAAAGTCCCATCCGCAAGATTGCTGTCCACTCCGTTCAGATTGCTGTGGTTCAGCAGGTTGAAGAATTCGAACCGTAACTGCAGGTGGACGCGTTCGGTAATCGCAGTCTGCTTGATAAGAGAAGCATCCACGTCGAAATAACCGGGTCCCCGGAAGCGATTGAGCTTTTCATTTCCTTCGGTGCCGAGGGCAGGGGCGGTGAAGTCGGTGGGAGCGAAAATTCCATTCAGGTAGGCGCCGATCCCTGTAGGTGTACTGTAGCTCCGCGCCACGTCGGGCACGTCGTAGTTGTTGCCGTCGGCGTTGTAATCTCCCCCGGTGTTTCCGATGACTTGACAACTGGAAGTGACCGTAGTCGCGCACGAAGAATCATTCCAGACCGGGCTGAATGGTGCGCTGGTGTAGACGGTGAAAGGGAGCCCGTTTTGGGCGACTGCGGTACCGGCGATTTCCCATCCTCGCACGATCCTGTCCAGAATTGCACTGTCGAGCTTACGGACGGGAATGTCGTAGCTTCCGGTGAACGAGAAGCGGTTCGGGACATCAAATGCCGAGGGCTGCCAATATTGGAGAATTTGCGTTTGGTCAGGGTAGGACTGTCCGTAATCCCACGAACTGGAGCGGGTGTAGGACGCGCTGATTTGTCCCGAGGCGAATCTTCTCTCGAGGGTGGCGATGAAGGCGTTGTAACTGCCTTTCACTCCGTTGGTGGTATAGCTGATAGTCCCGAAGCTCGGATTGAGCCGGGTGAGAGTGTTCTGGTCGGCGATCAGGTTGCCGGCGAAACGATTCACATCCGTTCCGGGGAACTGATTCAGCACCGAACCGGTCAAGAGCTTATCGGAGCGCGAACCCGAGTAGCCGGCGCTGACCACCAGTTTGCCGGGAAGCTCATGCTGCACGCTTCCGACGAAAGTGATGGTTCGCGGAGTCACCATGTTCGGATCCATTCCGCCGATAGAAAGCTGCGCTCCAGTCAGACCGCCATGCCCGTCCAGCGAAGTCGGTGGGAGACTGGGATAGGGGAAGCCGAAAGGATATGTGTTGCTTTTGCCGATTGCAAAAAGGGGCGGATTCGTTGTACCGGTGAGGAACGTCGGCAGGATGAATCCTGGCGGATTTGCCTTCAATCCGTTCTCGTCGATGCCCAGCGTCGGCCAATCGCGATAGATTCCGATTCCTCCGCGCACCACCCAGTCTCCTTTGCCGGAAGGATCCCACGCCACGCCGATTCTGGGACTGAAAGCGGTGAGCGAGTGATTGTATACGTGCCGTACCTGGATGGACGAGCCGTTGGCGATCTTCTCGGCTTCGGTCTGCCCCGCTCCCATAAAGAAATTCGCCAGGATCGTGCCCTGGGTGGGATAGGGATTGCCATAGTCGTCCCAGCGCAAGCCAGCCGTGACCGTCAGATTGCGGAGCGCCTTCCAACTGTCTTCGATGAAAGCGCCGCCGGTGGTTGCCGCGTAAACGTACTGCCCGACTTGGGCTCCGCCAGTCAGCGGATTGTAGGAGAGATTGGTCTCGTCGTGCGGCTGATCCTGAACAAGATCCAGCAGATTATTGAAATCAAAAGTGGGGTGCGAATAGGCGGGTCCGAACAGGGCGACGTCATCGCCGTGCCAGCCCTCATAACCTACCTTGATGGAGTGCGTTCCGCGAATCGCGGTGAGAACATCGCGCCAGCGGTAGTTGTGCTGAATGAAATTGCCTTGGGCAAAGCCCACTCCGAGGCCCGTGCTCTGTCCCACGACGTTGACCACCGGCACGGAAAACGGTCCAGTCTCGGAAGCGATTCCCTGCACCCGGATAAAGCCAAACATGCCTTCGTTGAGCACAGTGGGAGAGAAAGTGTGGGTCTCGTTGATCTGCAGCGAATTCGTATCGTAATGGGCGGTGGAATCCATGTCGGTGCGGACCGACGGTGCCTGATCGTTATGGGTCATGCGATAGAAGTTGCCGTACAACCGGTCGTGTCCGAAATACTGATCAACGCGCGTATTGAATTGCAGGCCGTTGCGGTAGGGGCTGGCGGCATAGTTGCCCTCGTCCACCATGGGTAAGTTGCAGGGAATGTTCCCCGCTGCCGGCGTGCCGCAGGCGCTTGCCCCGAAAACGTCGCTGCCGGTCGCGATGACCTGATTCCCGGAAGTTGGCTTTACGGGATACTGCTGCAGAAGCTGTGTGCCCAGACTGCCCGAAAAATTAGCCGCAGCATACTGGACGAACTCCGGAGCTTCAAACGAGTAGGATTGATTGCCCGTCGAAAAGGTGGATCGCAACGGTTCGATCGAGAAGAAGAAATAACTGTGGTGGTGGGGGACGATGGGACCGCCGAACGTGCCCGAAAAATTGTTGCTCTTGAAAGGAGCGTATGCGGCGCCGGTGAATGGCGTTCTGGCCCAGAAATGCTGGTCGGTAAAGAAATCGCTCACGCTTCCGTGATAGCTGTCGGTGCCCGACTTGGTGGTGGAGGCGGCGATGATCGAACCGGATCGCCCGTATTGAACGCTGAATGTATTGGTCTGAATGGTGAACTCTTGAATTGAATCCGGATTCGGACTCAGGTTCGCCGTACCGCCAGTAATGTTGCTGGTGACATCGAGGCCATCGACGATAAACATGTTGCTGAGCAGGCTGCGCCCGTTGGCGCTGGCGTCAACCGGCAGTTCAGTTGCGAAGTTGTCGGGAATCTGGCTGGGTAGGCCGCTGCTGTTGGCCGAAGGATTGGTGCCAACCGTGACGCCCAGACCTTCCACACCAGGCGCCAGCGCGGTCAGACCCGCGAAGTTTTCCCCGGGAAGCGGCAGTTCGTGCAACTCTTTCGATTCGATGGTTTTTTGCAGGCGGCTATCCGCTGTGTCGAGCACGGGAGCCTGATCGGAAACCACGACGGACTCCTGCGCGCCAGCCAGGTGGAGGGTCACAGGCAGACTTCGAGTCTCTCCAGTGGTTAACGTAAAAGAGACTTTCTGCACCGCGAAATTCTTCTGGGCGACGCTGACATCGTAGTGACCGGGCGCGAGGCTGTTGAAGCGGAAGTTGCCTCCTTCGTCGCTGGTTCCGTGTCCAGCGACGCCGGTGTCAAGGTTGGTGATATCGATTTGGGCCTGGGCTACAGCGGCGCCCGAAGGGTCGACGACCGTACCCTGCACACTGCCGCTGAACTGGGCAGCGGCGGAAGAAACAAACATGAGCGTGAAGAGGAAACAAAACGACGGCAAATAGCGATGGTTCACGATAACCCCCAAGTGAAACCCGGATTCCGCCTACCAGCGCCCGTCGAACTCCGCCGGGCGCGGCCGCTTTTTTTCACGGTACTTTCACGGTCCTTCCACTGCAGTTCGTAACGATACGAATAAAACGATTGAAGTTTGCGTTAACTTACGATACGTTGTCAAGAGTTTATTTTTTGGGATGATTTGCATTGTTTTCATCTTCATTCCAAAAATTGCTATCGGAAATCAATTAAATGGTTTCAATAGCCCAGCAGGCGGTCGATTGAGTTCGGCCGTAACGTTCCTAGGAGCTTTACAAAGGAAGGGATGAATCGAAAAATGAAAATGCCACGGATCGCTTTCCTTTTGTCTTTCGTCCTGTTCTTCTGGCTTCAGGTATCGCTTTACGCAGCCGGGGTCAACCAGAGCGCTCCCGATCTAAAGGTCGCGCACTTTGCGGGTGCTTCGGTCGAAATCGTCTGGGACCGGCAATCCCACACGCTCCATGCGGGCGAACGCGTCGGGGATTGGACCTTGATGGAGATCATTAACGAACCTGGCAAGCCGCCGTATGCGATCCTCGAGGACTGGGCTCATGCCAATGGCCACCTGATCTTCGTCGACATGCAGGGAGTGCGAATCGATCTGCCGAAATCCTCCGAACCAACCTCGGCGGATCCGAAGACCCTGCTTGGCGGCCACACTCCGGACGAGATCAATGCCAGTCCTTCGGATCTTCTGGGCGATCAGATCCTGGCCAAGCCGGGAGATCCCGACTACGAGGAAGTGGCCCGTGTATTTCCTCCCATTCGCAAAATCAAGACATACAGTTTTGTGGGAACGCCCGACACCATCGACAAAATAGGATTTGTCTACGGGGGACGCACGCCGGATTTCGATCCCGCGCCGTACTACCAGCCGATCAACCAGATCCGCGATAAGGGCGAAGTGCTGGACGGCCTGGTGGGCGGATACCTTCCGATTCTGCGTTTCGTGTATCCGGAGAGCGAAGGCAATTGGACTGAAATGATCGCCTTCGCGCCGTTGCGAATTTCAAATGGGAACGAGCGCATTCAACCCGTCTGGTACCGGGTGGTGAGGGTCGAGAATGGGACGTTCAAGTGGGCGCGTTACATCGATTCCTACCATCCCTTCCCGCCGCGCACCGATTACGATCCCAAGATTTTTTACCGCGACGTGGCCAACCTCAATGACGGCTGGATGAAGCGGCTCGCACCGGCCATGAAAATTAACCTTCCCGACGAACGTGTGGCCAACATGGCGCGCTTTTCGCTGGTGCGCGACATGATGACGCGGGCGAAGGATTATCCGCATTACGGGGCCTTCGACAAAGACTATTTCGGCAGCGAGCACGAGGGATTCCCCGACACGTTCACCGTGGATACGGCGGCCAGCCTCGATTGGGGGCTGATCGATCTTGCCGGACGCTACATTGACAATTACTTCGACAAATATGTTCGGGATGACGGATCGATCCTTTATCGCGGGCCGGAAACCGGCCAGTACGGCCGCATGCTGACGGTGGTGGCGCAGTACGTAAATTTCGGCGGCGATCCGAAAATCCTGCTGCAGCGGCGCAGCCGTATTGACGGGGTAACCAAGCTCCTGCTGATGCTGCGGGCGAAGGCGAAGACACTGCCAGCCAGCGATCCCGCCCACGGAATGATCGCGGGATGGAGCGAAGCCGATGCCTGCCTCGACGCCGACCCGCCGCGCTACATGCAGCCCTATTTCTCCAACAGCACGGAGGCCGCGCGCGGTTTCCGCGATTTGGGCAAGGTATGGCAGAAGATCGGCAAACAAACTCACAACGCCGAACTGACGGCGTGGGGGCAGCGGCTGGTTCGTGAATCCGAGGAGTTGCAAAAAGACATTCGGACTGCCATTTCGCGGTCGATCATTCAATCCGAGGGCAAGCCGGTGCTGCCCTCCATTGCCGGAGTCAAAGAGCCGTTTCACGTAGTGGTGGCGCGCGACGAAACCGATCCGCAATTCCGCTCGTATCGCGCCTACATGGAGATGCTGTTCTCCGGGAACCTGACCGAAGAGCAGGTGAAGATGGTGGTCAATTACCGCAGCACCCATCACGACGTGATTCTGGGAATGCCGACCGCCTACGGATACGCGACCACGGAACTGGCGGGATTTCTTTCCTACGGACACGGATACGGCCTGATCCAATACGACATGATTCGCGAGGCCCTGTTGATGATGTACTCCGACATGGCCCACCAGTACACGCGCGGCACGTGGACCGCGCCCGAGACCAGAAACGTTCTGATTGACCGGCCTGCGGCCCCATATTGCACGCCCGCACAGCTGGTCGTGTCGTTGATGACGCGCTGGCTGCTGGTGTTTGAAGATCCGCAGTCGGAGACGCTCTGGCTCGGGAAAGCGATTCCGCGGAAATGGCTAGAGGATGGAAAGACTACGTCGGTTTCCGGGGCTCCGACACGCTGGGGACGCGTGGGCTATTCGATCGCATCCCACGTGAAAGAGGGGAATATCTCCGCCAGCGTCGAGCTTCCAACTTCATTCCCCGCCGTCACCAAGTTGCGATTGCGCGCTCCCGGAGACGCTAGAATCAAGTCGGTCACTCTCAACGGAAAACCCTGGACGCAGTTCGATGCGGCCCGGGAGACGATCACGATTCCGGCGGGTACGTCGGGAACGGTTCGTTTGATCGCAAAATACTGAACGGCATCAATCGCGCCCACAGTTCCTGGAGCGCAACGAACGGAGCACTTATGCGCCGGTGGCTTCGCCTGACTCAAGCCTCTGCAGCGGTCTTCGCGTTCATGGCGTTGGCGACGGTTTCGTTCGCCTCCTCACCATATTCGTGGGCCACCTACTATGCCCCCAAACGAAGCGGCCCCATCACAATCGACGGCGACTTGTCGGATTGGGATGGGGTCAAAGGCTTCACGATGGATCAGGAAAAGTTTTTCTTCGTCGGTCAGGGAATGTCGTCGAAGAGTTGGGGAGGTCCCAAAGATCTTTCCGCGACCTTCAAAGTTGTGTGGGATGAACAGTACATCTACGCCGCGGTTCACGTGGTGGATGACAAAGTCAATGAACCGTTCGGCTCGCTGGTGAGCGGAAACGAGACCGGTTCGTGGGACGACGACGGCATTGAGCTCATGTTCGACAACGACGGCTCGAACATGTCGCATTACTACATCGGCGATCCGATGCACCATGAGTTTCATTTCGTCTACAGCGCCAGGCATCCTTTTGTTTTCGATAATTTCTGGAAATATCAGGAGGGCGCTCCGCAACCCATGTTTGACCTGCCCAACGGAGAGAAAGAGCCGCTGGCTTTTCCCAATGAAGTCATGGCCAAGCACGAGATCACGCAAGTCTTCGCGAATCCGCCGTACAACGGCAGCTTCGCATTTAAGCGCACCGCGGATGGATACAATTTGGAGCTGCGAATGTCTCTCCCCGGGGCGATCATGAAGCCGATTTATGATGGTGGCCGCACCATCGGCTTTGATGTGGCCATCAACGATAACGACGAAGGCAAAGGCCCTTTAAAGCAGCAATTGCACTGGTCGGGCATGAATGACCTCTACTGGCGCGATTGTCGTTTCTTCGGCACGCTCATTCTGTACTGAAACGCGCGCATGCAAAACCATTGTGCTATCTGTTCGGAATCAACTGCCTCGTCGCCGCAGCAGTAGTAGCGGGCTTACACCACATGGGTTATTGATGCGGCGACCGAGCGCCTGCTGAACTCACCTCGCTCTCTCCAGCCTTTGGTGGGATGCGGAAATGAGAATGCTGCCGTGGTAAAGAAGTGCGGTTGATCTCCAGGCATTCCATCTGTGTAAACCAGAGTGCGGGAGACTGAGATCCTATCTTGTGGACTTGAGTCACCCATCCGAACACTCGCACTGAATCGCCCGAAGAACTGACCGAAGATCTAATTAGTCTCGTCCGTGCTTACCTGAAGTAAGCCTGATGAAAGACGCGAGCGATTCGTAGCCGCGGTCGCAATTCTCTATGAATTGATCCGGAAGTGGATGACCGGACTACAGCTAGAGGCCGGCCGGAACGACCACGCTGGAGTTCGTAATGGCCGGCCGATCGGTGGCGATAGGTGCGGTTGCATCAACACTCGGGGACTGACCTTGACCATGTAATGGCATCATCCCAGCCAAGATGAATGCCGGTAGAGCAGCTGAAATACGAGTGAGCATTGCACGAGTTCGTCGTTCTTGAAGACTCCGGAGAGCCAAGAGCGTAGCACCGCAGCGAGACTATTTTTTGCGCGGGTTCAGCTTGTCGAGTGCACGCTTCAATTCTTCAAGCTTCTGTCCAGCCTCGCCGAGTTTGCCTTCCGCTGTCAGGCGCTGGTAGTCGGCAAGGTCTTTGGCTGCTTCGGCGATGAGCGCGTTGAGATCCGCTGCGGGCTGGGGCAATGCGGCGGATGCCGGTGCGCCTCGCACCGCTTCCGCCGGGACTGCTGCGGCAGTCAGCGACGAGACCGCTCCGCCAAAAAGGGCCGCCATCGCCGACTCGAAGGTTGGTCCGTACGCGAGCCGATCTTGCAGCGCGAGCACGACCAGACGCAACTCGGGCATCGGACTCCGCTCGGCCTGCAGGTAAATCGGTTCCGCATACAATAGCGCGCGTCCGGTTGGAATCACCAGCAATGCCCCGCGCCGCACGTGCGAACCTTGCTGATTCCACAGCGTCAATTGTCCGGAAAGCTGCGCATTCTGATCGATTCGCGCCTCGATTTGCAGCGGTCCATCGACCAGCTTTGTCTTGGGAAAGTTATAGACCACCGAAGTGCCGTATTGTGCGCCGTCGCTGCGTCCGGCAATCCAGCCAATCAGATTATTCCGGTTGGCCGGAGTGAAGGGCAGAATCTCCACGAATTCCTCGCCGGTTTCGCCCGGCAGTTTCATCAGCACGAAGTTCGGCTGCATCGCCTGCGTTACTTGCTGACCTCCCTCACTCATGCCGACTTCGGTGGCGACGGTCCACAGATCTTCCCGGTTGTAGAACGCTTCCGGGTCCGTCATGTGATACAGGCCGTAAACTTCCGCCTGCAACTTGAGCAACAACTCGGGGTAGCGCACGTGTTTGCGCAGTCCCGGCGGCATCATGGCCGCATCCTTGAACAGACTCGGAAAGATGCGGCGGTAGGCTGCGATGATCGGATCATCCGGATCGAACACGTAGAACGTGGTTGTACCGTCGTAGGCGTCGACGACCACCTTGACGCTGTTGCGCATGTAATTGATGGAATTGTTATCGAGACGATAATGGGTCGAGTACGGATAGCTATCTGAAATCGTGAACGCATCCATGATCCAGGATAGACGGCCATCGTCGTCGAGCACGATGTACGCATCTGGATCGTAGGTGAGGAACGGCGCTAACGCCGATACGCGATCGCGTATGTTGCGGCGCATCAGCAACCGGCTATTCTTGTTCACATCGTCGCTGAACGGCAGCTTCGCGAGATCGCTTTGATCGAACGCGATGATCATGCGGCGGAAGAAACCGCCGACAAGAATGCCGCCGTTGCCTTCATACGAAGTCAGGTTGTTCGTGGCGCCCTGGGGGTAGTTGAATTCCTGCTGCCGGGTCTTCACATAGACGTCAGTGTTGGTCAACTCGCCGAAATAGATCTCTGGACGCTTCACGGCTAAACTACGCACGGTGCTCTGGACCGGCATGTTGCTCAAAATCAGCGTGGGCAGCCCTTCTGCGGTGAAGCCATTGACCGGGTTCATCGTGATGCCGTAGCCGTGAGTGTAGATCAGTTTCTCGTTAATCCAATTGCGGCTGCTCTCCGGAAGTTTGTCGACGTTCAACTCGCGTCCGGCGAGCATCACCTCGCGAGTCGTGCCGTCGATTTCATAGCGATCAATATCGATGTCGGGAAAGTCGTAGTAAGTGCGGATTTCCTGAATTTGGCGCAGCGTGTCCTGCAGAGCATGCCAGTCCCACAGCCGGATATTCTGAAGCGTAGCCTGATTGTTAGCCGGGTCGGCAGCCTCAACGGTCGTCTCAGCCGGAAACTCTCGCTGCGTGACCCGGTCCAATCCATAGGCCTGCCGCGTCAAGTCGGTGTTGTAGACAATGTAGGGCTTCTCGCGGACCAGTTCATTCGGTTTGACGATAAAGCTGCCGACGTACCATCCGATCCCCTGAACGGCGATATAGCAGACTACCGCCGGAAGAATCGCCGCGGCCAGCCAGCGCCCGCGTGGAACCCGCGCGGCGTTGACGACCACGATCACCGCGCCGAGAACCAGAGCGACGCAAACGATGAGCATCCCGGTGATCGTGATGTGCGCATCCGTGTAGGTCACTCCCCCAAAGATCGTATGATCGTCAAGCAAGCGCTCGAACCGGCCGATATAGGCACGCATCGCAAGGATCAGCAACAGAAACGCAAACGCGATGGAGAGTCCGCGCCAAGATAACGTGACGTGGCGGCTGAGACTCCCGGCGAGGGCACGGGCTCCGCCCGTGATGAGGATGAAGAAAACAGCGAGTATACAGGCAATCACAGCCAGCGTAAGCAGCCAGCCGAGGATGAGCTGCCACGCGGGTAGGGTGAACAGAAAGAAATTCAGCGGCTTGCCAAAGATCGGGTCTATGACGCTGCCAGTTGCACGGGATTGATACCAAAAGAGCGCGAGCGTCGGCCACTCCGCCATCATGCCGGCGCCGGTTGCAGCGGCAATGGCGAGCGAAACGCCGAGCGCGATGAGGCGCAGGGCAGGCTCAACCGGCAGCTTCACCGGTCGTCCGCCAATGAGAATCGTGTGACCGGTCGGCAAATCGGAGAGATGTGCCCGCTTCAGGGTGAGAAACGACCCGTACAGAATGAGAAATGTGGCCGCTGCAAAAGCCGCGAAGACTCCCCACTGAAGACTCAGTGTTTTCCAGAACACGTCCCCGTAGCCGAGCGACCTGAACCATAGCAGGTCCACGTAATTCGACAACGCGGTCCGACCGCCGAAGAAGATGACGGCAAGAACGGCTAGAATGAGAAGGAGACGACGTCGACGTCGAGGCCGCGCTGCGTGCGTTGGCGGCCAGTTAATGGACTCGGGCATTGCTCCACTCCGTTCTCATTAACTCCATATAGTTATCCGCATAATACTCCCTCCGATTTTCGCAAGCTGCCTCATCGCTGGACTCCCACCCCACGTTGCGCCGCGAGAGCATTGTCGTTGTCGGAGGAGTCTTTACGCGTACTCGTGATCTCCTTTCGGGGCCAGACTAGCAGCGCCTCTCGGAATTGCGCCTGAATGACGGCCATTTCCGCAGTCTGGTTACGAAAGCTTCGCCGAAACCATTTGTCCTTAAACGATCATTCGAACCTTGGAGGCGGGAACCGAAGGGCGATGAGTGGGCTCGGCGTTCTTACTGAGCGCGAAGCTCCGTCACTTCCCCACATTTACGGGATGACTTACACGCAATTTCGATTGGGTTAGTTCCTTGACGTCCAACTGCCCTTTCTTGTCCTTATCCAGTCTGTCGACCTCAACTTCCATGAACTTCATCCACTCTTGCTTGGAGATTTTGCCGTTCTTGTCGGTATCCATAAGGAGTAGCAACTGCGTGACCTCGGGCTCTCCGAGCGCCAGTTTATCTTGCGGCTTCGGAACGTCTTGCCTTTGTGCGACCGCGGTTCCTAATATCGCCCAAGTAGCGACCAGCGCTACAATGGCTATCAGGGCCCGTACGATGTTCGTTCGCGTCAACATAATTGACCTCCCGCAATGTCTTGTTCCGATCCGTCCTCACGCGGCGCGAGTCACTGGTTTTCTCCTCTTCGGCAGTTCAGTTATCGTGTCTTCGCCAGAGCTGAGGCGAAGCCGCACCCAATAACCGGTCGAACGAGGTTCGCATTCGTTCCATAGCGTCACCAAGAATCGCACGTAAAATGCGATGCCTGCCGTGCACAGCACAGTCATTACGGCTTTCACGAACATGTCAGCCTCCGAGTTCGTATCCCACCGAGGAAACGCTGCCTGGAATTACTCAACCCTGATCATTGAGGACCAAAATCCGTAAATTGTGAATAAAAAGAGCATAGATTTTTCGTAAAGGCGAACACTCCACTGCGCCTGAGGTCTCCGCACCTTGCGGGGAAGGCGATTCAAGACCGGTGCCGAACGCGCAGTCAATTGGTGCGCATCCGGTGAGAACTCGGCTGTTTAGTGTTTAGTTTTGCTCAGACGAAAACCGGGATCTGGTCCTACCATGTCTGCATGTGTACCTTTGATGCGCTACGTGTCCGACAAGATGGACGATGTTAGGTATGGGTGTGGTGGGAACAATTATTGTCATTCGTGTTTGGCTCGTGCGTCGCGCATGAAGCACGTTTCGTATTTCAGGAGCATTGCGTATGAAGAGATGGACATCTAGCTTCTTAGCGCTAGCTCTTGCTCCGTTGTGGCTATTACCAGTTCACCAGGTGTCTGGACAGAACACTGCTCATGCACAAGCGAGCCAGGAGCAGCCGAGGTCATCGGATGCACCTGATACCATCACACTTCCGGAAGGTACGGTCATTTCCGTTCGCATCGCCGATAAGATAAATTCCAGTCACAATCAGGCAGGAGACATCTTCATCGGTACCGTCGATCCCTCCGTTCTCGTGGACAGCCGTGTCGTGATCCCGCGTGGAACTGAGGCTCATCTACAGATGGTGGAAGACAAGAAAGGTGGCCGTTTTCATGGAAATGCAGAAGTGGAAGTGGAGTTGATCAGTTTAGTAATCGATGGAAAGAAAATCGATGCCGATAGTGACGTGGTGAAGAAGAAAAAAGGAGCGCTTTCCACCAAAGCCACGGCCGAAATAAAACCGGGAGCTGTCGGAGCCGCGGAAGTGGCTGTATCTGTCAATCCAATCGGTGCGGTTGCGCTGGGAGGGATCGCTGTATTGAAGGCGGCAAAAGTAGAGATGAAGCCCGGTAGCCGAATTGCCTTCACCTTGGCTTCTCCGTTAACCCTCGATTCCGCTACGGCAGCCAGTTTGCCGCCGACTGAGAGAAGTCCTCAATAGAGACCGTGAGGAGGTTTCAAGTTCAGGAAAAGCCCATCTTGCGTAAACCGCTTAACGGTCCCGAGTAGCCAAAATCGCATCGTCAAGGGGTAATCCTGAACCACCACTAGTCGACATTGTCATGGAATCAATCTGTTCCCGCTGTGGATTAAGTGATTGTTGATGCTATCAGATTAGACGTTTTGACCGCTGGTCATTGAGTGTAACGGCGATGTTACGCCAATTGACACATCGCGCGGAAGTGCAAGGTTCTAGCCAACGTGCGTGCTATTGATGTGTGATAGTGTGACCTCAGACGCTGTCATCGTAGCAGACCAGTTCTACTTGATTGCCCTCGGGGTCGGGCACATAAAGAGAGCGCCAATGCATCCATGAATGCTCAGCGGTTTCAACTTGGAGCCCCAAAGCCTTCAGCCTCGTCAGTTCGCCTGCGAAATCAGCGAGGGCTATCTCGAACGCGATGTGATCGATGGTGGAAGTTGCAGCGTCCGTCCCATTATAACCAGGGCTCTGAGAGCGGTCGAACAAGGCGAGCACTTGGGTGTGACCGCCGTAGCCCTCCGCAATCTTGAAGAACGCACAGGTTGTGTCTCGGGCCATTAGCGGCAAGCGGACGACCTCCTCGTAGAACTTCTGCATGGCATCCAGATTGTTGACGCGCAGTGCAATCTCCCCAAGGCCACGCACCGACGTGCGCTTCTCGTTAGCAATTAGTGCGGCCATGATCGACCTCCCGAGTTAGAAAACCTTTCAACCATAAGGATTCCGGGTTTTGCCGGGTTGATGCTTTTTTACTCGGCATCGGGAGTAATTCGCCCCTGGTGGGAGGCTTTAAGACGCTGACGGGAATGCTCTGATCCTTACCCCGGAGGCTTCACTCATTAAGAATGGGCCGATTCCGGGTCAATGAGTTCTATAAAAAGGGATGTCAAGAAAAAAGCTCCGCCTCGACCGGAGGGCCAGAAGATTTTGGTCTCGAGATCTAGCCCACTGCTGTAAGTGTGCCCCCCGATTCGCTGGAGAGGTTTTGCTCTGGCTTGTTTGCCATCCGTGTGGTTCATCGGCTGATGGTGACGACGCCAATCGATTCTGGAAACTTGGCAAGCGAGTCCTAGCGTCTTCAGTGTCCACCATGGTTCTATCGGAGGCTCGAGGCCTATCGCTATTTCTGGTGAAACGAGGGGACATAGCGTGAAATGGGAGACTCGGTGCCGAAGCACACGGGGCCTAACTCATTGACTGATACTCACCCTCGAACCGAGCGTCTCCAGAACCTGACCGACCACTACCAGAGAGAGTCGCCGGAGATGGAAAGGCCTGTTCCTTAGAGAGCTCAAGCTGCTTGCCGATTCAATTGTTGGGCGTCGAAATCCACTTCTTTCTTCCACATCGTTAAAGTGATGGTGGCAATCTTTCGTGCCGCCATGGTCGGCCGCATCCCTTTCTGCAGAAGCCCGACATAGAAATCGTAGAGAGGGCCAGGGCGAGTGCTGGCCGATAGGGCAGCACCTTTGAACAGATTCTTCAGATCGTGATTATGGTTGTCATTTAGACCCAGCACGGTCAGCCGCTCCCGGTTGCGTCGCACTTTTCCTCGTACCATGCGGTACTCGCCACTGTCACGAGTCTCCAGAAACTCTTCCGTGCTGACTGCGTTGTCCCACAGGTTGGCAAGGTGTGCGCGCGGTGCTCGGCCAGCCAGGCAAGTGGTGGTATCTTTCGACCCAGATGACATCCCGTACTGAGGTTACGAACGTGATCCTGATGGGTGCTCAAAGTGCGTTTTGCTCTGCTAGCATCTCTTGGGAGGCCACATGGGTGCAATGCGCCACTGGTGTACTTCGGCCGCTCTGCTATTGTTCTTCGTACCTTTTGTCCTCGCGCAGCAACCACCCGATAGCCTGCTAAAAATTGACGAGCCCAATGTCCGGTTTTACCTCCTTCCCAAGCCCGAGCTTGAGCTGCCTGTAGTGAATCTTTCGCGCCAGCGATTGGAAGGAAAGTTCCTTCTGGAACTCGTTCATTCTGATGATCAGGTTCACTCGACCATGAAGGGGACGTTTCAGGAAGAGCCAGGCACCACCGTGGAAAAGCTACAGTGGGACGCAAAAGGCCTTCCGACTACGACGCCTTCGGAGTTGGGTTGGTATCGACTACGGTACACGTTCATTCCATCCGTCAATGGCTCGGATGCGGCGCCAATCCGTGGAGTGCTCCAGATGGGACTTTTGATGGTCGATTCGTTTGAACTCCGAATCACGGGCGCAGGAACTGTTGGATTCGGAGCGAAGTATCCGCTGCGCGTGCGGGTGGACAACCCAACCACGGGAGAAGCGATCGCGGGCGTTCCGGTCGATTTCAAGCTGCAGGTCGGCGACGATGATGGCGACAAGCCAACGGCGCGCAAGACCCTGCTCACCGACCGCTCCGGTTACGCTGTGGTGGAATTCAACCTCCCCAATGCTCCTTCTGACTTCGAAGGAAAAGTTGTGGCCACCGCAACTCGCGGCGATTTCAGCGAAGAGGAATCGATCGACATCAAGTTCCCCGATGCTCTCCGGTTGACGCTCACCACCGACAAGCCGCTGTATCAGCCGGGCCAAAGCGTTCGCGTGCGCATCCTGGCGTTTGGCCCCGACAACCGTGCGCTCGCGAACGTCCCCGTCAAAGTCACGCTGGCAGACGACCAGGGACAAACTCAATTTGAAGACACATTCAACACGTCGAAGTTCGGTGTGGCCAAGGCTGATTGGGAGATTCCGCAGAAGTTGCAACTAGGTGACGTTTCCATCACCGCTGAGGTTCAGAGTGAGCGATACTCCGGCCAGGAAGCCCGGTCGCAGGTCCGCATCAGCCGCTATGAACTGCCCACTTACACGGTGAAAGTTACTCCAGACCGCGCCTACTACCTTCCCGGTCAGAATGCAAAGTTGGAAGTTAGAGCGGACTATCTTTTCGGTAAGCCCGTACAGCGGGCCAAGGTGAAAGTCGTTCGCCAGGAAAACCGGCACTGGGATTCCGAAAAGCAAGAGTGGGTGGCCGACGAGTCGCACGCTCTGGAAGGCGAGCTGGACTCTGACGGCAAGTTCACCGCAAATGTTGACCTCACCGAGGATTTCCACGACTTCAAGGAGTCTTTTTACCAACGTTTCGAAGACGTGACCTTGGCCGCCTACGTTACCGATCTTTCCACAAAGCGCACAGAACAACGACGCTTCAAGTTGCGGCTGAGCGTGCAACCGATTCACCTGTACTTCTCGACGTCGGGAACAATTACTGCGGATGCTCCCTTTGTGCTGTATGTAACCAGTTCCTACGCGGATGGAACTCCAGCTTCGGTTGACGGTGTGGTTGAAGCCGCACGGTCCAACAGTGCCAGCCAATTCGACGAAGAGCCCAGCGTGGCCGACCGCGTGCCGCTGGGTAAGTTCCATACCAATCACTATGGAGTAGGGCGCGTTGAACTTAAGCCCTTGCCGAGAGATTTGCTCACCGCGATCGGCAATCGCGGCTATCAAGAATGGTATTCGCGTGCTTGGTCACGTTCCTGGTCCGAGTACCGCGACTATAACAATTTCGGCGAGCAGAGCCGTCAAAGCAACGTGCTTATTCTCTTGCGAGGTGCTGATGCCGCGGGCAATCAAAGCCACTACAACGAACAAGTCGCGATCTTTTCCAACCTCGATTATCTAGGGGTAAAAACGGACCATGCTCTGTACCGGCCATCCGATCCCGTCCTGATCAAGGTACTTTCAAACACTAAAGTCAAGGACATCATCGTTGATATTTTTGCGGATAGTGGGTTGGTCGTGTCGGAAGGTGTGCATCTGAAACGTGGTCAGGCAGAACTCACCGTGCCCTACGATCCCCGGTTCAGCGGCGCGCTAACCATTGTTGCCTATGCGATGGCGAGTGTCGGCGACCAGAATCGCGCCCTATCGGGGACGACGAACGTCATATATCCCGCCCACCAGGAGTTGCAAGTGGGACTGCACATGGCGCGCACTACGCTGCGTCCCGGAGAAACCGCGGATGCAGACCTGCACATCCTGACGCCCGAAGGACGAGTAGTCGAGAGCGCCCTGGGCATCCTGGTGTTTGACGAAGCCGTGGCTGAGCGCGTGCGAACCGACGAAGAGTTCGGCCGCGAGTATGGGTTCTCTGTTTACGATTACACGCCTTATTCCTATCTGAGCCTTGGCGGCATCACCTATCGAGACTTGCTAAATCTTGATTCAAGTAAACCGTTTCCCGAAGGACTTGATCTTGTAGCCGAGGAGCTTCTGAGTTCGGGATATCGCGCCTGGCGAGGCGATTTGTCGCTCGCTGGGGGTGCTTCGGATTACGGCCGCGAGGCGGCTTCCCACTTCGATGGAGTGCTTAAGGACAGTACGCAACTGTTAAAGGGAGCTCTCGACGAGGTTTATCAGACAAGGATGTCGTATCCGAAGAACGAGAGCGAGCTTCGATCTGAGCTCGACGAGTGTGGAGTCGATCTGAATCGCGTGCTTGATCCCTGGGGCGTTCCTTACCGGACGGCGTTTTCTGTATCGGGCCAATACGATGTACTTTCTCTCTTCAGCAATGGTATCGACAAGAACCCCAATACTAAGGACGACTTTCTAGCCTTGAGTTTTGGCTGGCCGTACTTTCATCAAACAGGCGTTGCAATCGACAATGCTTCGCATGCGTTTTATGAAAGCACCGGAAAATACATCCGTGACTACGGCACACTTCGCGAGGAGATGAAAAAGAAGAGGATCGATCTGGACGCGCTACGCGACCCCTGGGGACACCCCTACGCTTATCGTTTCGAAATCACAGGCGCGTTCTTTGAGATCCGCATTGACAGCGCCGGTCCCGACGGCGAATTCGGCACAAAAGAGAAACCTTCGTGGGATGACGTTTACGAGTGGACCTCCTCGATTCACTACTTCCAACAGGAGACCAGCGACCTGCAGAGCGCACTGGCTGAGCATTTTGCCCAAACGGCAAAGTTCCCCCAGAGTCCCGACGAACTCGTACCGGTTCTGCGGTCTGCGAAGTTGCCTCCTGAGCGGTTGCTGGACCCTTGGGGCCGCCCCTACCGCTTTACCTTCAGCACAAGGAGCCGCTATTGGGACCGGGTGAACACCCAGAGTGTTTCGGTATATGGCGAGCCACCGCGCCGGACCACCGAAGTAACGCCGGTCACGCAACAACTGGCGTACATCCAGGTCGTCAGCAACGGCCCGGATAACGATCCCAACGGTGGGGTTCAAGTGGCCGAGTTCAGCCGCGTTATTGCCGAACAAAGCAGCAAAGACATCAGGATTATTCCCACTCCCAAAGAACCTCCGCGGACCGGAGGGCATGGCGGAATCAGCGGCGTGGTCACCGATCCGTCGGGCGCGGTCGTTGCAAAAACTACGGTGACGGCGGAAACGGAAAACGGCACGCAATTTGTCGAGTACACCGACAGCAGCGGCCGCTACACATTTTCCAATATCCCCACGGGAATTTATCGCCTGGAGTTCTCTGCTGCCGGATTCCGAGCTCGCGTGGTGCTGAGGGTTCCGGTGCAGCAGTCCGGAACAACCCAGGTCGACGTAACTCTAGACGTCGGAGGCAGCTCAGAGGTAGTCACGGTTGAAGCTCAAGCGCAGTCGCTGCAAACAGAAACAGCGTCCGTGTCCCAAAAAGTAATCGCGGCGCCGCCGCCCAACAAAGTGCCGCCTGAAAAGCAACTGTTTACACCTCGACTGCGCCAGTATTTCCCCGAAACTCTGCTCTGGTTGCCGGAAGTGATCACAGATAAGCAAGGCCACGCTCGCATCAGCTTCCCTATGGCAGACAACATCACGGCGTGGAAAATGTCGGTGATCGCTTCGAGCGAAGCGGGGCAGATCGGAGTGGCGGAAAAGGAACTGCGAACGTTTCAGCCGTTGTTCCTGGAACACGACCCGCCCAAGATACTCACGGAGGGTGATCGGATTCATTTGCCCGTGGTCATCCGCAATTACTCCGCGAAGTCCCAATCGCTCGAAGCTGAGTTAAAACCGGAGTCATGGTTTTCGGCGCTATCGACCCTACGACAGAGCGTAACCGTGGCTGCAAACAGCGACGCCAGTACGATCTTCACCTTTCGGGCAGATCACAGCGTGCAAAAGGGGAAGCAGCGAGTGACCGCACACAACACCGAAACCGGAGACGCAGTTGAGCGCGAAGTGATGGTTCATCCCGACGGCCAGGAGATTTCCTCTAGCGTGGCACAAGTGTTGGCGGGGCCAAACAATTCCTTGGAGATCGAAGTTCCGGACAACGCTATTCCCGGTTCGATCGACGCTGAGTTGCGCATTTACCCCAATTTGATTGCGCACGTCCTCGACGCCATCCACGGGATCGGGCAACGTCCCACGGGTTGCGCTGAGCAGATTACTTCCGTCGCATATGTGAGCTTGATGGGACTGAAAGTTCTGGCGAAGGCAAACCGCAGCAACGATCCTTCCAATCCTCGCGCTCAGTTGGCCGCAAGCGCCAAGAAGGCCGTGCAGGATGCCTACGCTCAACTTTTGGATCTTCAGCAATCCGACGGAGGTTTTCCCTACTGGCAGAGTAAGGTTTCGGATCTGGCGCTGACGGGTTACGTACTGCGATTCCTGGACGAGGCGAGCCAGTTTATCGAAGTTGACCGCAGCGTCATCAATCGGGGAATCGCTTTCATCGTTGCCCGTCAAAGCAAGACCGGGGCGTGGTTGTCGCATCGCTGGGGACAAGAGAAAGATGTTGAAGACCTGAACCTCACGGCCTACATGACGCGCACGCTGGCTCCCGCGGTTGGGGCGAAAAGCGCTGGCAAAGCCAGTGACAAGGATCGGCAAAATATCAAGGACCAGCAGGCTGTAGAAGCCTCGTTCAAGCTGGGGATGAAGTATCTGGAAGATCAAATCGACTCGTGGAAGGATCCGTACCTTGTGGGAAATTATGCCATGGCGGCCGCTGCATCAGACGGCAGCGAATATGTCGCTCGTTCACGAACTCTGCTGACCAGCCTGGCGCACCGGGAAGGCACGACTACCTATTGGAATTTGGAAGCGAACACCTCGCCTTTCTATGGCTGGGGAAGCACTGGCCGACTTGAGACAACTGCCCTCGCGGTCGAAGCGCTTGCCAAACTGCAGGAAAAAAATGCAGACGCGGAAACAGCGCAGCAGGTGAGTCGCGGGCTGCAATACCTGCTCGGCCATCGGGATCGTTATTCGGTCTGGTATTCCACGCAAGCCACCCAGAATGTAATCGAGGCTATGATTGCCGCCATGCCCCCAGGAGATGAGACCGCGGGTCCCTCGGAAGCAGAAGTCATTGTGAACGGACACAGCGTTTCCACGATGCAACTGCGGGACGCAAGCGCGATCGTGGGCCCCGCGACGTTGGCACTCGCGCAGTACCTGCACCGTGGCCATAACACCGTGCAGGTCGTTCGCGACGGGAATTCATCGGCAATGAATGCGCTAGTCATCACTTCGCACTACATTCCCTGGAAGGACTCTCGTTCGACGCTCGGCGAAAACTCTATCTCGGGCGATACCCGAGCACTCCGCCTGAAAGTGGAATACGACCACACCGATCCGAAGCCTGATGAAGCAGTGAAATGCCACGTAGAAACGGAGCGTATAGGGTTTCGCGGCTATGGGATGATGCTCGCCGAAATCGGATTGCCACCCGGTTCCGAGGTAGACCGGGAATCGCTGGAGACTGCAACAGAAACCGGCTCGATCCAAGGCTATGAAGTTCAACCCGACCGCATCGTTTTTTATGTCTGGCCGGAGGCAAGCGGGTCCAGGTTCGAATTCCGGTTCCGTCTGCGTTACCGTATGGACGCGATGACAGCACCATCCCTCCTCTGTGATTATTACAATCCTGAAGCGAACGCTACGGTGGTTCCCGTACGCTTTGTTTCGCACTGAGTTCTCAGTTCGAGCAAGACTTCGAGCCGTCCTAGGCCTGTTCGAATCGGTGGCAGGAGTGTCCCACGATCAGAATCTAGTCAGTTCGTGATGACCATCTTACTGCTACCCCTGAATAGGCTCTGTTCCTTCACTCAAGATGTTCAGATAGCGTGAGTATCCGAAGAGGCGGGCCCGGCGCTTTCCCGTGACCTCCTTGGCTATACCGAGGCGACCAAATGGTTCAGGGCACCGGTTACCGTGGGGGCGTCCAACACACTAAAGCGCTTCTTGACGATCAAAGCTAGGCGGGTCATTAAGCGGCAGCCGTGAATGGTCTTGATCAGGACTTAGCATTGCTCTTCAAGCACCCTCTTACTGGCGACATACTAACTCCCAGGTCAGCGCTGCAGCGGTAACACAGAACTCAAGAAGGAGAGAAAGGGAGGCGCGTTCACGCTCTTCGGTGGCTACATCACGGGACGACACGTCGAACTTGTGCCGAGCGAGCGCATCGTGCAGGCCTGGCGAACCGGCGGCTGGCCTCCGGGCATCTATTCGATTGCGAAGTTCGAACTCGTGGAGCAAGGCTCCGGGACCAAGATTGTATTCGACCATACGGGTTTTCCCAAAGGCAAGGCGGAAGACCTGGCTTCGGGATGGAAAGCGCACTATTGGGAGCCGCTCGCGAAACTCCTGGCTTAGGTGAGCTGACGCACGGTGGATTCTATAGCTATTTCAAAAGCAAGAGCGATCTGTATGCCGAGGTATTAGGGTGCTTCTTCACCGACCCGCAGTGGAAAAGCTGCTGGGAGGGTGTGCATGTGGATCTATCCTCGACCGACGTAGGGTCGCAAGTCGTCCGCGCCTATCTGTCTCGCCAGCATTATGAGGACGTCGAGAACTCCTGCCCCATGGTCGCATTGCCGACCGACGTCGCCAGTAGCGGCGTAAGTGCGAAGCGGGCCTTCGAGACCGTGTTTAAAGCAATGGTAAGCGTCTTGGAGCGGAGCTTAGTCCAGAATGGCCGACGTCGCCGCGCCACTGCACAGGGCATAGCTGCCCTGTCCATCGGAGGAATGGTCGTGGCTCGTACCATGGTCGACCGCGCTCTGGCGGACGAATTGCGCGCCGCCTGCACGGCTGTCGCACTCAATCTTGGCGGCTGGGACAAAAAGAGCAAATCGGAGAGCGGCAAATCCAAGCGATCCCAACCGCCCCGAGCGGCAGTGTCCTAGTTGCACCAGACGCCCTGCTGAGAAAAGCAGATGCGTGGTTTGTCGCCTTGGTGATTATGCTTGGATGACGGGCAACCCTGACGTTATCGCCCCCGAGGGTGCCAGGTCTTGGAAGTACCAATCGAAGTCGCAGCCTGACCTGAACTACCGGGAATTCGATGGAGCAGCGCTTTGTAATTCGCCTCGCGTTTTTCCAGACTTACTCGGGGAATCTCGCTCGGCAAGAATAATGGTCATCTCATTCCGCTGGAGAACCACTAGCTTCAATCAGCTTGCTAATCATGGCTTTCGCGCATAGTCTCAAAGTAGGGCCTTTGTTTCAGGCTGCAAAAGGGAGAGTTTCTGACAAACGACGAATTCAAGGCTTCCTATGTTGTCATACGCCACAACGTCCGCACCTACGAGTCCGCGGGAGTGGTCGAAGTTGTCAAGGGACGCACGAACGCAGAATCTGCCTTGAAGAAGTTCGAAAGCGACCAAAACCCAGCGGATCGGCATGAGGGCTGGCGCTACTTCCTCGAGAAAACCACTCTGAAAGCTGGAACCGATCCCGCGGAGGCCACAGAACTTCGGCAGGCTGAGTTGGAAAGTCGAGAGTCCAAAGCTACGCAAGAAGGCGAAGGCTCCAACAGCAGAGGCGGGATGTCCCGGTGAGCCAGAGCAATTCGCTTGCTAACCTGCGGCTCTAAGCGTAGCATCACTCTGTGCGTTAGACCGAGTCGGTCGTGAGCAGTTCTCGCCTAATCAGCCAGCACTTGCCTGCAATACCTCCGAATCTCTCCAGCGTAAATTGATTGAAAGGAACACCAGTATCAACATGGCAGAACAAGGAACAGTAAAGTGGTTCAATGACGCCAAAGGCTATGGCTTTATCAGCCGTCAGAATGGCGAAGATGTTTTTGTGCACTTCTCAGCGATCCAGGCGGGCGGATTCAAAAGCCTGCAGGAGGGCCAGACGGTGCAGTTCGACGTAACCAAGGGCCCCAAGGGCTGGCAGGCTGAGAACGTCCAGCCGCTGTAACCCCAGATCCGTGAGTCGAAGGCGATCTCTCTCGGGAGATCGCCTTTTCAGTTTTTCAAGTCTCTTTGAGAAATCAAGCGGGCGCGGCGACTCTTACTTGGAGCGCTCTGGGATCGCGAAATCGGCGGTTCCAATTTTTACAATCGTGCCTCGGGGTTGCGGTTTCGTGTCCTTCGCATCCTTGCTCTCTTCAGGCTTGTCCTTTTCTTCAGGCGCGGGTATAGGTTTCTCCGTCCACATGCCGTAGACTCGCCCGCCATACGCCGCAATTCCGCTGTAGTCGCCAAAAAAAACGCCGCTGGCCTCGAATGGTTCATCGGTCCAGGCGTAGTTGACGAAGTTGCGGCCACCGTCGGTGGAACGCGCCAGGACCACGATCTGCCTGCGGTTCTGAGGATCGCCCCGGCGATCATAAAAGAGAACGTCGATGGAGCCGTCGGTCGGGTCCACGGCGAGCCACTGGAAGAACTGTTCCGCCCCGTTGTGTGCCGGGTCGTTGTTCACGCGGACCGGTGCGGTCCAACGCTTACCTCCGTCGTCGGAGGTCGCGAGGAAAACATCAAGATCGCCATTGCGGTAATCGCTCCAGGTCACGTAAAGACGCCTGCTTTTTGGATCAATCGCAATTTGCGGGAATCCGTTTGCCCGTTCGAGCGTCTGTATGGCGAACATGATCGGCGCCGTATGAATGATGGGGCGGGCATGAGAGAACGTCTTGCCGCCGTCGCGCGATGTCGTAAGCATGATTGCGTTATCCTGGCTCCATATAGCGTAGAGCTTGCCATCTGGACCGACCACACCGTCGAATCCCTCGGCGGCGCCGTTGTCATCGCGCGGCAAGCCAGGGTGGGCATCGATCTCAATCGGCTGCGACCAGGTCTTCCCGTCGTCGGTGGAACGGGAAAGCACCATCTGGGAGTCGGTCAACCTCCACCGGGTCCATCCGATGTAAAGATTGCCCGCATACTTACTTTTCGTGTTATCCGCGACAATGTACGGTTTGTCTTCAAACGGAATCCCCGCCGTGGTGGGCTGTTCGACGACGGGAATATGATCCGCCTCCCAGGTTTTTCCGCCGTCTAGCGACCGCCGCACGAAGATGCCGTTGCGTGTTGCCCCATGTGCCCAGTAGTTGAAAGTCCCCAGCTTGTCGAAGGCGATGTAACAAATGAAAGCGTGGCCCTGGTTATCGAAGGCGACCGACACGTCGCCGGACACACGATAGTTCTTAGGATCAACCCCATTAGCCAGTTGCCAGGTGTGGCCAGTGTCCCGCGAATAAGCGGCTTTCGCATTGTCCTGAAAAACCCCGACGACTTGCTGCGGATTCGTAGGATTCACTGCGATGCCCGGTTCCGTGAAATAACCCGGCGTGGGAGTGAGAGTGAAGACCTGGGAGTGCGGAGCTTTTGGGAGATCCTGACTCCGCAAGAGCACGGGTGTAGCGAAAAAAAGAATAACGACAGACGTGGATGCGAATCGGCGAAAATATTGCGAGAAGAACATTTGGAGCCCCGTGTGTTCGCGATCGAGTGTGTGCCGCTAAGAAAGGTTCTCAGAACACAGGGCCGCGCCTCCAGCAATTCCTGCGTCTGCCCCGTAGTGCGCCATCAATAGTGGAATTTCGGAGGCGCGCGGATTCACGCACCAACTCGGAAGGCGGTTCTTAATTTCATCGAAAAATGGCCTTAGCATTGCGGCCACGCCGCCGCCCATCACGAGAACGTCGGGGTCGAGCAGATCGACGATGTTGCCGAGCCAGGGAGTCAAGACCTCGACAGTTTCAAGAAGAACTTCCTGCGCCAACGGATCGCCGGCGACATAAGCCTGCCCGACAAGTTCGCTAGTGACGGCGGCCACGCTTCCTTTCGCAAGGTCGAGAATGGTGGAATGCCGGGATGGTTCCGCGCCTAGCTTGGTTCGTGCCCGCGCGCCAATGGCGGGGCCGGCAGCCAGCACTTCGATGCACCCGTGTTTGCCGCAACTGCAAAGCGGGCCGCGATAGTCGATGCTCACATGGCCGCCTTCGCCCGCGGAACCGGTATTACCGTGGTAGATCTGGCCATCCAGAACAATGCCGGTTCCAATCCCGGTTCCAATCGTGGCGTAGAAAACGTAGCGGAATCCGCGTGCAACGCCCCAGCGCGTTTCGGCCAGCGCGGCGGCGTTCGCGTCGTTGTCCAATCTGACGGGGAGACTGTATTGCTTGGCGATGCTGTCGACGAGCGGGAAATTTCGCCAGCAGGGCAGATTTGGAGGATTGAGAACTACGCCAGTCTTCGGGTCCAAGGGACCGGGGGCGCAGATTCCGATGCTTTGAAATCCGCCGCCCGACGCTGAGGATGACAAGGAATCAATTGCGCCGGTGACGGCCTGCAAGGCAGCATCGGCCGTACCGGTTGCCATCATGGGTTTACGGCCCTGCGTGAGTATTTTGCCGTCGCGGTCCACAAGGCCCACAGCCACCTTTGTGCCACCGATATCGACGCCGAGAATTGGACCGCTGTGCTTAGAGTTTTCGGTCATGGTTTCGGCGCCGTTGTTGCCATCTGGGGTAAGCTGGAAAATCGCACCTTGACGGTTTTGATCTCGTACGGCTTCGTGTGACACGTCACTCCGCCATTGTGCAGGGACAAGTCTGCGATCGGTTTTTCCATAAGATCGGTTTCCGCCGCCGATTGTGCTCCCGGAGGAAGTTGTAGCGTGACCTCACCATCCTTGCCAGCCCATTCGTAGAAGCGCAGAACCAGGGCGTTCTCGTCCTCGGCCTTCTTCACCGCGGTCACGATGATGTTGTCCGGTTGCGCCCGCAAAAAAGAATGCTCCGCCGCGAGCGATCCCTGATGTCTTTCCGACGGCAGGGAAACTAATTTGTAATTCAGTTCATAACCTCGCCGGACGGTCAGCGCTTCCTTCCAGCCTCCACCGTGCGGATACAGCGAGTAGGTAAACTCATGCCGGCCCTCGTCGGCGTGAGGATCGGGCCACTCCGGAGACCGCAGCAGAGAAAGGCGGAGCACGTTTCCTTTTGCGTCGTATCCATATTTGCAGTCGTTGAGCAGACTGAGTCCGTGCTTGGCGTCCGAGATGTCAGCCCAGCGCTGCGCGGGAACTTCAAACTGCGCCTGCTCGGCGGGCGTGTTGCGCGTGGTGGGTCGCTCTACCGAACCAAAGGGAATTTCGTACGTAGCTTTGTCACTATGGGCGCTGACGGGGAATGCCACTTTCAGCAGGATGTGCTTTTCATGCCACTCCGCCATCATCTTCACATCGACACGAGGGACACCTGCGTACACGATGATGTCGCGCACAAAAGTTGAATTCTGAAAATGATTCTTGACTTGGATCACTGCTCGCAGCGGGCCGCTCTCTATGAGCTTGACGGCATCAGCTTTGTCCAGATCCCAATGTTGCTTCTCGAAATCCGCGTCAATATTCCACGCATCCCACTGCTTGGGCTTATCGACGAAGGTTTGCAGCAGATTGCCGCAGGTTGAAGTCTTTGGGCCGCCCGTGTCGGTTTCAGCGGGGCCGAGCGCTTCTGTGTCACTCCGCTTGTCAAACAGGCTGGTCATGCACCCGGTTTGCGGATCGACCTTCACGCGGATGAACTCATTCTCCAGCGTGTCGGCAGAAGCCCTCAGCAGCGAATGAACCGCTGGCGAGATAGTCGCCGCGCGCACGAAATAAGTTTGATAACCGAGAGACGGCGTCTTCGACAACACCAAGAATCGAGCGCGGTGTGTTTCCGCGTCGAGATCGAGCATCTGCGATTCCGCCGGCTTTCCAGTGGAATCCAAAATCTCAATCTGCTGGGCCGGCGCAGGCAGTTGCGCCTCAACCTCGGCCACTTCGGTTCGCGGCCACGAGAGGGAATTGAAGATTATTACAGGCACTCCCTCGCCTTGCGTGTTGACGTGCGCAGCGATTTCGCGAAGGGATCCTGTGGTAACGTCATTCGCGGCGCGATCAACATTTTCCAGATTGCGCTTGGCATCCAGATAATTCACCGCGATCCCAGAGCCCGGCATGATGTCGTGGAAATGATCGAACAGCAAATTCTTCCAGGTCAGCTCCATCCCGTCTTGCGGGTAAGGACGCCCGTAGAGCGAGGCCAGTGACGCGAATTTCTCGGCATTGAGTACTGTTTCCTCGGCGCGGCGGATTCTGCGCTTGGTTTCTGCCTGCGTCGTGAAAACTCCGCGATGATATGCGAAGTAGAGTTCGCCGTCCCAGGTGGGAACCTGCATGCTGGGAAGCTTCTTCTCGATATCGCTAAAGAAGTCGCGGGCGAAACTGAATTCAAGCTTCGGATATACCGAGTCAGGAGCCATCAGTTGCTCGGCATGATCGAGCATGATGCGGGTCGGACCGCCGCCGTGGTCGCCCACTCCGTACAGGTGCATCATCTCAGGTTTAGCCGGGATGCTCTTGCCGTAGATCGAGGGCATCCAGATTGAGAGATCGGTCGCAAGTGGCTCGGCATCGATGCCGCCGGCGTAGTCGTGCGGGAAATACGTTAGCAGGCGGCTTCCGTCGGGGGATTGCCACCAGAAAAGCTTGTAGGGGAACGTGGTGAACTCGTGCGCCCACAACAGCTTTTGAGTGACAAAATAATCCATGCCCGACTTCTTGTAGATCTGTGGGAGTTGATAGTTGTAGCCGAATGAATCCGGGTTCCACCCGATTTTCACGTCCACACCGAAGTTCTTCTGAAAGTAACGCTTGCCCACCAGAATCTGGCGAACCAGCGACTCGCCGTCCGGCATATTCAGGTCGGGTTCGACCCACATGCCGCCGATGATCTCCCACCGGCCCTCTTTGACGCGCTGCTCGATCTGTTGGAAGAGGTCGGGATATTTCTCCTGCATCCACTCGTAGGTGCGGGCGGAGGACATCGTGAACTTGAAGTCGGGGTACTCGCGCATCAAGTCGAGCACGCTCTGAAATGTGTTGCGCACCACTTCGACAGTCTCGGTCCAGGGCCAGAGCCATGCCATGTCAATGTGTGAATTGCCAACGATACGAATGTTGAACTGCTGCAACCAGGGCTTGAGTACCTCCAGTTTGGCTTGAGCCTGTTTGAGCGAGGCATCGAAGCTGGCTTGATCCCCGCGGTCGAGCGACGAGAAGTCGATCACTTTGAGCGCGGCATCCAGTTGCTGCTGGCGCTCGATCTTTCCCTCTTCGTAGGCTGTGATGATTGGGCGGGCAGAAAGGAGTTCCATTCGCAGAAAAGCGGGGTCGGGACGCGTGTGCCGGGGCTCGATCGTAATTTCGCTGTGAAAGAATTCTGACTGCACGTCGTCTCCAGCGACCACCCTCGCGGCGATGAGGAATTTCTGTCCGGGCTGGGCGTTTTCGGTCAGAAGCATGGGCTGCATATCGTCGTCGCTGCCGCGATACAGAATCGCACCGTTCGAGAAAACGGTAATCCTCAAGCTTCCTGGACTACCAAATCGCAGCTCAATCGACATCCGCGAGCCCTGCGCGGCATAACCGTTGATCTTTTCGGGAATCTGAATCCAGCGACGGAAGACGCGGGTTCCTGCCCAATGCTCCTCGCTCGCATTGCTTCCCCCCGGTCCCGATACATTCTTAACCGTAAACAAGCCCCAGTCGGAATCATTCAGCCCTGGATCTTCCGGATGGGGAACGTCGGCGTGAAAGCGCCATTCGGACTCGCCCCGCCGCGTGAGCGCCTCTAGCCGGTCAAGGGTCGGCCTGTAAGGATCGGGGGAGCTGGCGTTCTGGGAAACTGCAAAAATCGCTGCTACGAGAATCAAGAGTATTAAGAAAAGAGCGGAACGCTTCATCGAGAACGCGCCTTTCCGACGAGGTCAGACTGCGACAGCCTTTGGAGAGCAACCAAAGATTATCACTCTACAGTTGTTGGGAAGCCTAAGCTGCTGATTCTACAGCCAGGTTATGTTGCCTGCACGTTGGCTGCAAAAATTCTGATTCCTTCTATCCAAATTATGAATCGAAGCTGTTACGAAAGGTTGTTGACGGCGGAAGCCGCCCGACCTAGAATTCAAACTCGAATGTCAGAGATTTGCAATCTTCGCGCGATGTGCTGTTGCACTTGTTGTTGTTGTGCATGCGTGTGCACTGGCGCGGGGAGGCTGCTGACCTAAGAACTCTTTCTTAATACCGGCACTCATGAACCCACCGCCAGTCGCATCTGGCGGTGGGTTTTTTATTTTCCGGACTTTAACGTTCAGACTTTAACTTTCTATGACAAACACCGCGAAAGAAACCAAAGCACAGAAAGTCGAGCGCCTGAAGCGCGCCAAGAATCCATGGGAAGGGCTGGAAGAAATCCGGCGCTTTGCCCGCGAGGGATTCGAATCTATCCCTCCCGAATGGATCGGGACTTATTTCCGCTGGTGGGGCGTTTACACGCAGGGGGATGGAGCGGGAGTCACCGGCGGGCAGGGCGGGGAAGGCCGGGCCCTCCGGCGCTTCATGGTGCGCATCCGCATTCCCAACGGCATGATGAGTTCTCGCCAACTCCGGGCCATCGCCGACCTCACTCGCCAACACGCCAACGGAATTGCCGACCTCACCGTCCGTCAGAACATTCAACTGCACTGGGTAACCATCGAATCGCTTCCGGAAGTGCTCGAAGGCCTCTGGCAGGTAGGACTGAATACGACCGGCGCTTGCGGGGACGTCGTACGCAACGTGACTGGATGCCCGGTCGCGGGTGTGGACGCGGACGAAATCGTCGACGCATCGCCGCTGGTGCTGGAGGCATCGCGACTCTTGGCGGGGAATGTCAACTTCTACAACCTGCCGCGCAAGTTCAAAATCTCGATCTCCGGATGCCGGGTATGGTGCCCCTATCCTGAAATCAATGACGTCGGCATGACTGCGCTGACCCGTGTGGTTGGCGGCAAGCCCGAAGTCGGTTTCTCCTTGCGGGTCGCAGGCGGACTGTCGACAGAACCCTATCTCGGAGCGCGACTTAATGCGTTCGTTCGCTCGGACCAGGTTCTGCCGGTGGTCAAGGGGGTTGCCGAACTGTTTCGCGATTCCGATGTTTTGCGCGAACACCGCGAGCGTGCGCGGCTGAAATTTCTCTTCTTGCGGCACGGATGGACTGCCGACCGTTTTCTGGGCGAACTGCATGAGCGCCTCGGATTCCAACTCGATCCCGCGGTCGAGGAACATCCACCCGACGACGTCTACCGCGACCACATTGGCATTCATGCGCAGAAGCAACCTGGTCTCTGTTACGTGGGAGCGGTGGCGCTGCGCGGGCGAATCACCGCGGAACAAATGCAGGCCGCCGCGGATCTCGCTGAGCGCTTTGCGGGGGGCGAATTGCGGGCCACCAACATGCAGAATCTGCTTGTCGTCAACGTGCCCACCGCCAACGCCGACGCACTGGCGAAAGAATTCGATGCGATCGGATTGAAAGTTGGCGGCTCTGCATTCTGGCGCGGCACGGTGGCGTGCAGCGGGACGGAATTCTGCAAGCTGGCTATCACCGAAACCAAGAGCTTCTCGCGCTGGCTGGTGGAGGAACTGGAAGAACGTCTGCCGGGTTTCGATCAGCATCTGAAATTGCACGTCACCGGATGCCCCAACAGTTGCGGACAACACTGGATCGCCGATATTGGCATTGAAGGCAAGAAGATCAAAATTCAGGACCGCATGGTCGACGCCTACTACTTCTGCTTGGGCGGAGCGCTTGGTCTGCACCAGGCTACAGCGCGGCCAATCGGATATCGCTGTGCGGCGACTGAGGTGCCGGATGCGCTCGAGCGTCTGTTGGGGCAATACCTGGCGCAGCGCGAGCTAGGCGAAAATCTACGTCACTTTTTTGTCCGCCACAGTGACACCGAGTTGCGCGAATTTCTGGCCGGAGAAGTCGTCGCGGCGGTAGTTCGCGATTTGCCTGACCCCACTCGAAGTCTGGTGCAGTCCGCAGGAGGAATCGGTGACTAGCTTGTTTCCCATGTTTTTGAAGCTGGAAGGCAGGCAATGTCTGGCCGTAGGCGCCGGAAAAGTCGGCGAGCCCAAGATCGGCGGCCTGCTGGAGACGGGCGCGCGGATCCGCGTGGTTGCGCTCAATGCGAGTCCCACCGTACGCGAATGGGCGCGGGCCGGAAAGCTTGAACTCGAGTTGCGCGCTTTCTCAGCCGAAGACCTGGAGGGCGCCTCCTTGGCGGTCGTCGCGACGAATTCGCGCAGTCTGAACGAGCGCGTCTATCACGAAGCGCAACGACGCGGCGTGTTGTGCAATGTGGTCGATGTTCCCGATCTCTGCGATTTCTTTTATCCCGCGGTCGTGCGTCGGGGCGATCTGCAGATTGCCGTTTCAACTTCCGGCCAAAGTCCATCGCTGGCCCAGAAAATTCGGCAGCAGCTCGAAAAGCAATTTGGCACCGGATATGCGGCGTGGGTGGCAGAACTTGGCGAGACTCGAAAGCTGATTCTTGCCAGCGATCTCGACAAGGAACGCAAGCTGGACTTGTTGCATTCCCTGGCGAGCAGGGAAGCGCTGGAAGCGGCCTTGGCAGAAACGCCCGAACTCGCCACAAAAGGAGAGGGAGCATGAAGGGGAAAGTTTATTTGGTGGGTGCGGGACCGGGCGACCCGGAGTTGCTCACGTTGAAAGCGCTGCGTGTGCTGAGAACGGCAGATGCGGTGCTGCACGACGACTTGGTCGCTCCCGAAGTCCTGAGTCTCATTCCTCCCACGGCGCAGGTGCACAACGTGGGCAAGCGCTGCGGGAAGAAAAATATTTCGCAGGCGGAGATCAACTTTTTGATGGTTGCGCTCGCGGATTCCGGACTGCATGTGATTCGGTTGAAAAGCGGCGATCCGCTGATCTTCGGACGCGCCGGGGAAGAGATCGAAGCGCTGCGGCGGGCCGGAATTGCCTACGAGATTGTGCCGGGCGTGACTTCCGCCCTGGGCGCCGCGGCCGCCGCGGCGATTCCTTTGACCCATCGAAGGGCGTCCTCAGCGCTCGTGTTGATCACCGCGCATCAAGCCTCTGGCAGCGAAGCCGCAAACTGGAGCAAGCTGGCGGGAAGCGGGGCGACGCTGGCGATTTACATGCCCGGACAGAACTACTCTGAGGTTGCCGCGAAGCTCAAGGCGGCGGGGCTTAGCGGTGAGACACCCTGCGCGGTCATCTCCCGTGCGACCACTCGGCACCAGCGAACGCACCGCTCCACCATCGCCGAGTTGCTCCGCTCGCCGAAGCTCGCAGCTCCGACTCTGCTGATTGTGGGCGAAGCAGTGCGCTTTGCCGACCCTGGAGCCCTTGCGCGGGGACTTGGCGTCACGGCGATTGGCGACGGCAGTGTGCTCCCCGCTGGGCTATTTGCGGATTCCACCTCCGTCACGGATTTCGGAACAAATGAGGAGCCACTCGCGTGAAAGACTATCTCCAGGACCCCGTCCAAGAGCAAATCGCGGATGTGCAGAATGCGGCAGAGAGTTGGACCCCGCAGCGGGTTCTGACCTGGGCGTTCGAGACCTTCGGGCACCGCGTGGCTATATCCTCGGCGTTCGGCGCCGAGGGAATGGTCCTGATCGATATGGCTTCGCGGGTGCGCAAGGATTTCCGGCTCTTTACCATCGACACCGAATTCCTGTTCCCCGAGACTTACAACTTGATGGACCGGATTGAAGAAAAGTACGGAATCGCAATTGAGAAAGTCTATTCGGTGCTTTCGCCCGAGGAGCAGGAACGCACTCACGGAGCAGCGTTGTGGGGCCGTGATCCCGACCGCTGCTGCAACCTCCGCAAAGTGGAACCGCTCCGTCGCAAACTCAGCGATCTCAGCGCATGGATCACGAGCATTCGCCGCGACCAGACATCGGTCCGGTCCAGCGCACGCAGAGTGGAATGGGATGCCAAGTTCGGTTTGGTGAAGGTCAATCCAATTGTCGATTGGACGTCAAAGCAAGTTTGGCGTTACATCCACGACCACGATGTACCTTACAACGCGCTTCATAATCAGGACTATCCCAGCATCGGCTGCACGCATTGCACGCGCGCGGTGAGGCCGGGAGAAGATTCACGGGCCGGACGTTGGCCGGGATTCAATAAGACTGAATGCGGCCTGCACATCATCGAGCCGGTGCCGACTTCGCCTGTGGGTGCATCGAAAGCCGCAAAATTGGGGAACTGACTCCGCGCCTCGATCAACCCGCCTGACAGAAAGCGCTGGAAATCTCTATGCGCTTCTGGGTGCGGGAAAAAGATTCCGTGGAGAAGAGTTCGGCTGCAGATGTCAGCTTAATCGTCCGTCTTCTTCATGTGGGTGGCGAACTGACGCAAAAGCGCGACGAAGGCAGTCGAGGCTACGGAAAGCGTCCGATCGCGCCGGTAGGCAAGTCCAAGTTCGCGATACACTGGATCCTCAAGATCAATCAGTTTGACCCTGCCAGCGTCCACTTCGTCGCGTGCGAATGACGCACTGATGAGAGACACGCCCAGATCCGCCGCCACGAAACTCTTGATCATGCCAATGCTGGGTAGCTCCATTCGAACCTGCAGTTCTGCGGCGTGCGGCCGGAACAGTTTGTCCAGCAACCTCCGCGTGTGTCCTGTCTTGGGGAAAAGCAGGGGTTGTTTGACGATCTCGCTGACGGGCACCACTTTAAACTTGGCCAGCGGATTCTTGGGGCTCACCATCAACATCAGCTTGTCACGGAAGATGGGCTGGATTTTTAAGCTCGGAGACTGGATAGGCAAGGTGAGAATGCCTACCTCAATTGCTCCGTTTTCGAGTTTCTCCACGATTTTGTAGCTGAAGTTCCGATAGATGCTGATCTGCACCGGTGGATAACGCCGGCAGTATTCGGCGAAAACCTCGGGCAAAACATACAGACACGTGGCCTCGTTCGCGCCCACCCGGAGCGTGCCACGAGGCGTACCGCTGTGATCGGCCACTGCCATTAACGATTCGTCGCGCAGAGACTTTAAACGCTCGGCATATTCGAAGAATACCTGGCCGGCCGGGGTCAGTTTTACCGTCTTACCTGAGCGATCGAGAAGGCGGTCGCCGTATTCCTGTTCCAGTTGGCGAATCTGGGCGCTGACCGCCGACTGCGACCGGAAAACCTTCTCCCCGGCGCGGGAAAAACTGCCTTGCCTGGCAACTTCCAGGAACGTAATGAGCTGATCAAAGTCCATTGTGGTGTAGCGAAATTATAGCGGAGTCGGCACAGTTCGCAATAAATTACGCGGGATCGGTCGCGCCGGGATGCACCCCGAAATTTGCATGGGTTGCATCGAAATTCTGCATTGTACTTTGCTGGCCTGCAAGCGCTATTAAAGAGAACACGAATGTCTGTTCCTGAGCAGAAGTGTGCGACCCTCCGTCGCCTTGCAAACCACGCCCAAGAACAAGTAATTCGAAAGGAATTTCAGTCCGCCGGACGGAGTCCATGATGACGCGTCTAAACCCGAGAAATGGTCTGCCGCCCGCCCAGGGTCTCTACGATCCTGCGCACGAGCACGACGCCTGTGGGATCGGGTTTGTCGCCAGCATCGGCGGACACAAGACTCACGACATCATCCGCAAGGGAGTCCAGGTACTGCTCAACCTGGCGCATCGTGGCGCCTGCGGCTGCGATCCTGAAACCGGTGATGGTGCGGGCGTGCTCATCCAGATTCCGCACAAGTTCTTCGTGCGCGAATGCGACAAGCTAGGCTTCGCGCTGCCCAAGCCCGGGACCTACGGGGTCGGCATGACCTTCCTGCCGGTGGAGAAGCACCAGCGGTTGCAGTGCGAAGGAATTCTCGAGCGCATCGTGCGTGAAGAAGGGCTGATCTTGCTCGGCTGGCGCGATACTCCGGTCTATGCCTCCGCGATCGGCCGAGTGGCGCGTGCTTCGCAGCCCTACATCCAGCAGATTTTCGTGGGTTGTGCTCCGGGGATGGAAGAAAACGCCTTCGAGCGCAAGCTCTACGTTGTACGCAAGCGGGCGGAGAATGAGATCCGGGAGTCCGGCATCGAAGATGCGGAGATGTTCTATATCCCGTCGCTTTCTTGCCGCACGATCGTCTACAAGGGACTGCTGCTTGCGTCGCAGATCGCCAACTTCTATCGCGAACTCTCCGATCCCGATGCGGTCAGCGCGTTGTGCCTCGTGCACCAGCGCTTCTCGACGAATACGTTTCCGAGTTGGCAGCGGGCGCATCCCTACCGTTATGTGGCGCACAACGGCGAAATCAACACGCTCCGCGGAAACGTGAACTGGATGCAAGCCCGCCAGTCACTGCTGCAGTCCCCGCTTTTTGGCGACGACATAAAAAAACTGCATCCCATCATCGCGCCCGACGGCAGCGACTCAGCCAACTTCGACAACGCCGTCGAGTTGCTCCTTCAGGCAGGGCGCAGCCTTCCCCACGTTATGGCCATGCTGATTCCCGAAGCCTGGTCGGGCAATCCCCACATGAAGCCGGAGAAGCGTGCTTTCTACGAATACCACGCTTGTCTGATGGAGCCCTGGGACGGCCCCGCGGCCATTGCCTTCACCGACGGGCGCGTCATCGGAGCAACGCTCGACCGAAACGGCCTGCGCCCTGGACGATACGTCGTGACTCACGACGATCTGGTGGTCATGGCCTCGGAGGCGGGAGTCCTCGACATTGCGCCCGAACAAGTAAAGAGAAAGGGCCGCCTGCAGCCGGGGAAGATGTTCCTGGTGGATACGGTCGAAGGCCGCATCGTCTCCGACAAGGAGATCAAGAAAGAACTTGCGTCGAGACGGCCTTATGCACAGTGGGTGAAAGAGAATCAGATCACGATCGATCAGTTGCCCGAGCCCTCCCGCATGCACTATCCGGACGCCGAGACTCTACTTCGCCGCCAGCGTGCTTTCGGTTACAGCGATGAAGATCTCAAGATGATCCTGAGCCCGATGGCGTCGAAGGGAGAAGAGCCGATTGGTTCAATGGGCACAGATACGCCGCTGGCCTGTCTCTCGGACAAGCCGCAGTCATTGTTCAACTACTTCAAGCAACTCTTTGCGCAGGTGACCAATCCTCCCATTGATCCCATCCGCGAAGAGATGGTGATGTCGCTCATCAGCTACATCGGAAGCGAGCGCAACATTCTGCAGGAGGAGCCCGAGAACTGTCACATGCTGAAGCTGGCGCATCCGCTGCTCTCGAATCGCGAACTGGAGAAGCTGCGCCGCGTATCGAATCGCGACTTGCTGGCGACCACGCTGCCCGCACTATTCCGTGCGAGAGACGGCGAAGCGGGACTCAAGCGAGCTCTGGATGAGCTGTGCCAGCGAGCTTCGCTGGCGGTGAAGGCCGGATACTCGCTGCTGATTCTTTCCGACCGCGGCGTGGACAAAGACTACGCTCCCATTCCGTGCCTGCTTGCTCTGGCCGCTGTACACAACTTGCTGGTTCGCGAAGAAACGCGAACGCAGGTAGCGCTCATCACCGAATCCGGCGAGCCGCGCGAAGTGATGCATTTTGCGCTCCTCAGCGGCTACGGGGCGAGCGCCATTAATCCGTATCTGGCGCTCGAGAGCGTGGAAAATCTGGTTTGGCGCGGCGAGTTGGGGGATGGCATCACGCCGGAACTTGCGGTCAAGCACTTCATGAAGGCGATCAAAAAGGGGCTGCTCAAGACCTTCTCGAAGATGGGCATCTCTACGCTGCAAAGCTATCAGGGCGCGCAGGTTTTCGAAGCGATCGGTCTGAACAAAGAGCTGATCGACTCGTATTTTGCCGGCACAACTTCGCGACTGGAGGGAATCGGACTCTCTGTTCTCGCTGCTGAGGCGCAACTCAAACACGAATATGCTTTCCGTCCACTGACCGAGTTCGAGACTGAGCTTTCGGTCGGCGGCAGTTATCACCAGCGGGTGAACGGCGAATACCACCTGCTGAATCCGCAGACCATCAGTAAACTGCAGCAGGCGGTCCGACAAGACAGCTTCAAAACATTTCAGGAATACACCGATCTCATTGACAAGCAGAGCGCCAACCTGTGCACGTTGCGTGGTTTGATGAAGTTGAAGAAGAGCGACACTCCGGTGCCGCTCGAAGAAGTCGAGCCCGTCAAAGAAATCGTGAAGCGCTTCACCACCGGAGCCATGTCATTCGGCTCCATCAGCAAGGAAGCCCACGAAACTCTGGCCATCGCCATGAACCGTATTGGGGGCAAGTCCAACACGGGTGAGGGTGGAGAGGACGAAGAACGCTTCCGGCCCGATGCGAGCGGCGATTTGCGGCGGAGCGCGGTCAAGCAGGTGGCCTCGGCGCGTTTTGGCGTGACCGCGAACTACCTCGTCAATGCCGATGAGTTACAAATCAAGATGGCTCAGGGCGCGAAACCCGGAGAAGGTGGGCAACTCCCCGGGTACAAGGTGGACGAAGTGATTGCCCGTTTGCGGCACTCCATTCCTGGAGTTGGACTGATCTCGCCTCCACCGCATCACGATATTTATTCGATCGAGGATCTCGCACAACTGATCTACGACCTGAAAAATGTGAATCCGCAAGCTCGCATCGCCGTGAAGTTGGTTGCTGAAGTGGGCGTAGGCACAGTTGCGGCTGGCGTGGCGAAAGCTCACGCCGACGTCGTGCTGATCAGCGGCGATACCGGCGGCACCGGCGCGTCCCCCTTGAGTTCCATCAAGCATGCCGGCATTCCGTGGGAACTGGGCTTGGCGGAAACGCAGCAGGTTCTGCTGTTAAACGATCTGCGCAGCCGCATTCGAGTACAAACCGACGGCAAGTTGCAGACCGGCCGCGATGTGGCCATTGCCGCCCTATTGGGGGCCGAAGAGTTCGGTTTTGCCACGACTCCCCTGATCGCGATGGGCTGCATCATGATGCGCAAGTGCCATCTCAACACCTGCTCGGTGGGCATTGCCACGCAAGATCCCGTGCTGCGCAAACAATTCCAGGGGCAGCCTGAGCACGTGATCAATTTCTTTTTCTTCATTGCGGAACAGCTTCGCCAGTACATGGCGGAGTTGGGATTTCGCACGGTGGACGAGATGGTGGGCCGCGTCGACATGCTGGATGCGGAGCCCGCCGTCGATCACTGGAAGGCGCGCGGTCTCGACTTTTCGGCCATTCTCTATAACCCGCCCGTGCCTTCCCGTGTCGCGAGACGCCGCGTGCAAGCTCAGGATCATGGTCTGGAGCAGGCACTCGATCACAAGATTCTCGGACAGGTTCACGATACGCTCGAAACTCTTTCGCCCATCGAAGTGAATTTGCCGGTGCGCAATATACACCGCTCGGTCGGAAGCATGCTGAGCGGTGAAATCGCGCGCCGCTACGGCTCCGCGGGACTGCCGGACGACACCGTGCGCATTCGACTCTCGGGCTCGGCCGGACAGAGCCTGGGGGCCTTCCTGGCGAAAGGTGTTACGCTCACGCTGGAAGGCGAAGCCAACGATTATGTCGGAAAGGGCCTCTCCGGCGGCCGAATCATCGTGTACCCGCCGCGCGCTTCCGGCTTTGCTCCTGAGGAAAATATTCTGATTGGCAACGTGGCTCTCTACGGCGCGACGAGTGGGGAAGCGTTCTTCAATGGGGTCGCGGGCGAGCGCTTTGCGGTCCGCAATTCGGGAGCGATTGCGGTCGTCGAAGGCGTCGGTGACCATGGCTGCGAGTACATGACGAACGGGTTGGTGCTGGTGCTCGGCTCTTGCGGAAGGAATTTCGCGGCTGGGATGAGCGGCGGCATCGCCTATGTTCTTGACGAGCGCATGGACTTCGCGGAGAAACGCTGCAATCTCGATTCCGTCGATCTCGAGCCGTTGCTCGACGGTCAAGATGTGGAGATGGTCAGGGGCCTCGTCACGCGCCACCTGACGCTGACCGGCAGCCGCCGCGCGAAGTGGATTCTCGACAACTGGCAAGAGATGGTCTCGCGGTTCATCAAAGTCTTCCCGCACGAATTCAAGCGCGTTCTGGGAGTGGGCCGCAGCACGCAAGCCTATGTTCCGAGCCAGCCCGTCTCCGTGCTAGGCCACGCCGAGCAGATGCAGAGTGAGCAGGTGCAACATGGGTAAGACTAGCGGCTTCATGGATTACTCGCGGGAACTGGCTCCGCGCCGCCCGGTCGCGGAACGGGTCAACGACTGGTTCGAGATCTACCAGGATTTTCCGGAAGAAAAGCTGCGTAAGCAAGGCGCCCGCTGCATGGATTGTGGCGTTCCGTTCTGCCAAACGGGATGCCCCGTCAGCAATCTCATTCCTGACTGGAACGATCTCGTCTACCGCGGGCGCTGGAAAGAAGCCGTCCGCCAGTTGCACGCCACCAACAATTTCCCCGAATTCACCGGCCGAATCTGCCCTGCACCCTGCGAAGCCTCGTGTGTCCTAGGCATCAACCAGCCTCCGGTCACGATCAAGCAGAACGAAAAGAACATTGTGGAACGCGGTTTCCTGGAAGGCTGGATCCGCCCCGAGCCCTCGAAAGTTCGGACTGGAAAGAAGGTGGCAGTCGTCGGTTCGGGTCCCGCAGGACTGGCTGCGGCGCAACAGTTGTGTCGCGCCGGCCACTCGGTCGCGGTCTACGAAAAAGCAGACCGCATCGGGGGATTGCTCCGTTACGGCATCCCCGAGTTCAAGCTGGAGAAGCACATCATCGATCGCCGCCTCGAGCAGATGTCTGCCGAGGGCGTGAAGTTCATTCCCAATGCTGAGGTCGGAAACAATGTCGCGGTCGAAGATCTACGTCGTGAGTTCGATGCCATTGTGCTGGCGGGCGGTTCCGAGCATCCGCGCGACCTGAAAGTTCCCGGACGTGAGCTCAAGGGAATTCATTTTGCAATGGAGTTCCTCCCGCAGCAAAACAAGCGTTGCCTCGGCGATATGATCGACCCAGGCATTGAGATTCTTGCAACCGGCAAGCGCGTGATTATCATCGGAGGCGGTGATACCGGCGCCGATTGCCTGGGTACGTGCCACCGGCAGAAGCCGCTCTCGGTCCATCAGTTTGAGATCATGCCCAAGCCGCCCGACGAGCGTTCGCCGCAGACGCCTTGGCCGCTCTGGCCCATGCAATTGCGCATCGAAGGTGCTCACGAAGAAGGTGGCGTGCGCGACTGGAGCATCGCTACCGCGAAATTTACTGGTGACGAGAGTGGTAATGTACGGCAGCTCCATGCCGTGCGCGTTGGCCCTCCCCCGAAGTTTGAACCCGTCGCCGGCAGCGAGTTCACGATGGAAGCTGATCTAGTCCTGATTGCCATGGGCTTTCTCGGCCCAGTGCGCAACGGCATGATTGAGCAGTTGGGAGTTCAACTCGATAACCGCGGCAACGTGGCGACCGATCAGAACTATATGTCGTCGATTCCCGGAGTATTCGCGGCGGGCGACATGCGCCGCGGGCAATCGCTCGTCGTATGGGCGATCTCCGAGGGCCGCAAAGCTGCTGCCTGTGTCGATGCCCACCTGAAGGCGCTCGCGGTTCGGCCTGTTGTTCCGCTGGTCTCCACCGCGCAACAAATCGCTTCATGATCATGACCATCCCACCGCAGTCCAAGCTAAGATGGAGCGGGCTAAGATGGAGTGGGGTAAGATGACTGCGCCAGCGTCATGATCCAACTTTCGGACATCCAATCCGCTCTCGACAGAATTCGCGCGGACATTCGCGTCTCTCCCTGCACCCACTCGGAAACATTTTCCGGGCTCACCAATAATTCCATCTTCCTCAAGCTTGATAACCAGCAACGCACTGGCGCTTTCAAAGAGCGCGGCGCGTTGAACAAACTGCTCACTCTCAGCCAGGATGAGCGGGCCCGGGGTGTGATCGCCGCATCCGCTGGCAATCACGCGCAAGGCGTTGCTTACCACGCGGGACGCCACAAGATCCAGGCGCGTATCGTGATGCCGCTCCCTACACCGCTCACCAAAGTTTCAGCGACTCGCGCCTACGGCGCAGAGGTCGTGCTGCACGGCACTAATTATGACGAGGCCTACGAAAAAGCGGTCGAGCAGAGCAAGCAGGACCGCCTCACTCTCATTCATGCCTTCGACGACGACGCAGTCATCGCCGGGCAGGGAACTCTGGGACTGGAAATCCTACAGCAACATCCCGACGTCGAGGTCATCGTCGCGCCCATTGGTGGCGGGGGGCTCATCGGCGGGATCGCCTGCGCCGTCAAAGAAACCAATCCTGCTGTGCAGGTCTTCGGAGTGCAACCCTCAAGAATTCCTTCCATGAAAGCCGCGGTGGCCGAGGGCAAGCCGGTCACCCTGAAGTCCGCGAAGACGATCGCCGACGGAATTGCGGTACGCCGCGCCGGGGAACGCACGCTTCCGCTCGTTCAAAAGTACGTGGACGACATTGTTACGGTGGAAGAAGAAGAGATCGCGAACGCGATCCTCTTGCTTCTGGAGCGCGAGAAAACGCTGGCCGAAGGCGCCGGAGCAGCCGCGATCGCTGCCGTCCTGAACCACAAGCTGCCTCTGCAGGGCAAACGAGTCGCGGTGCTCGTCTGCGGCGGCAATATTGATGTCACCTTACTCTCGCGTATTATCGAACGGGGTCTGGTGAAGGACGGACGCCTCGTTCGCTTGCGCGTTCACCTGCCCGACTATCCCGGCGCGCTTCATCGGCTCACCGGTATCCTGGCCGACCACCGAGCCAACATTGTCGAAACCGCGTATGACCGCGCCTATCACGGAGTCAACTTGGGGGACACCGCCATTGACATCACCATGGAGACCCGAGGCCCCGATCACATCGCGGAACTTCTGGCAGCGTTGGTGTCCGCCGGTTACACGCACGAGAGAATTCTGTGACCCGGGTGTTGGTCGGGGTGACCTTATTTTGTCGTCAACGTTGCGACGAGCTAAGAAGGGTTTTCCCCACAACCGCCAGTCGGCAGCACCCAAATCAAAACGTCCACTCCCATCGCTCCCGCTGCAATCAAAACAACGTAAGATAGACACACATCCTGAGAACATAGATCGATCTTTGTAATACTTCGTTTGCCTGGGTAAAACTTTGTAAACCCTGGAGTTCCGCGGCTTGCAGAGATGTAAATTAGAAGGTGGAGCGCATGAACGTTAGGAAAGCAGCAGTCGCGACTTTTGTCTTATCTGTTATAAGCGTGTCCGGTCCGGAATTCCTGCCGGCATGTTTCGGATCTCCGGTGGGGCAGGCGCAGGTCGCCGGCCAACCTGCGGTCGCCAGGCGCATCGGCGCCATCAAAGCGATGCAAGGGAACACCATCACCTTGGCGCCGGACTCCGGCCCCGACGTGGCGGTGACAGTGCAGCCGAGTGCTCGAATTCTGCGCATTGCGCCGGGCGAGAGAGATCTCAAGAACGCGACGCCCGTCCAGCTACAGGATTTGCAGGTGGGTGACCGAGTTCGCGTCCGCGGCCAGGCATCTGCAGACGGCGCGTCGATTGCCGCTCTAGAGGTCATCGTCATACCGCATTCAGACCTCGACGCGCGTCACGAACAGGAACGCCAGGATTGGCAGAAGCGCGGACTGGGAGGTTTGGTCAGCGCCGTCGACCCCGCGACCGGCACGGTAACAATTTCAATCACGAGTTTGGGAGGCAAGAAAAACGTTGCGGTACAAACGTCGAAGAATACCGTATTTCGCCGTTACGCTCCGGACTCGGTGAAGTTCGATGACGCCAAGCCCAGCGTGTTGCAGGAAATCCAGCCGGGCGACCAGCTCCGGGCGCGTGGAGATCGCAGCGCGGACGGATCTGAGTTGACGGCCGAAGAAATTGTCACTGGCACCTTCCGCAATGTCGCCGGCTTGGTGAATTCGGTGGATGCAGGCGCCGGCACAATCAGCGTTCAAGATTTATTGAGCAAGAAGGCAGTGCAGGTAAAAATCACATCGGAATCGCAGCTCCACAAACTGCCCCCGGAGATGGCACAGCGTATCGCGATGCGGTTGAAAGGCGGCGCGCCTCCAGGAACGGCGGGAACAGCCAGTTCTTCGACTTCAGGATCTGCGCCGGTTGCCGGCAACGGCGCGCAACCGGGCGCTCGGTCTGGAGGGATGAACTCGGGTGGTGGCGAAATGGGTGGTGGAGGTATGCGACAAGGCGGCGCGCCCGATTTCCAGCAAATGTTGAGCCGCATGCCGGCGGTCACCATCGCCGATCTGCACAAAGGCGATGCTGTGCTGATTGTCACGACCCAGGGCACGGCGACCGGCGGTGGCACCGCAATTACGCTGCTCAGCGGAGTGGAACCGATCCTTCAGGCCGCTCCCAATGGCAGTCAGGCAATGATGCTGGCGCCCTGGAGTTTAGGGGGAGCTCCTGCTAGCGACGCAAGTCAATAGTGCCTGCCTCGAAAAAAATTGTTCCGCTCGATTCGTGAGTCGTAAGGAGTAGGAAGATCAAATGAAGGTTGAGAGATACGTGCGTTTATTCGTCGTCGTGCTCTTATTTCCGCTGTCGGTAAGTGCGTTGTTGGCGCAAACAAGCTCGGGAGTTCTGCGCGGACAGGTCGCTGATCCTTCTGGAGCAGCTATTTCCGGGGCTAGCGTGATCATGACCCCGGCCACCGGATCCCCGATTGTGATCCAGAGCAATGCCCAGGGGATGTATGAGTTCAAGACTTTGCCAGCAGGGAAGTATATCCTCACCGTCGCCGCTCCGGGATTCGCGCTCTACGAGAACGACAATGTCGTGATCTCCGATCAGCCCCTGCGGCTCAATGTGGCGATGTCCATTGAAGTGGAGCAACAAAAAGTTCAGGTTTCCGACACCGCGCCGACCATCGATGTGAATCCCTCGAACAATGCCGGCGCCATCGTAATCTCCGGCAAAGAGCTTGAAGCCCTGCCCGATGATCCCGATGAGTTGCAATCGGATCTGGAAGCGCTCGCCGGGCCTTCCGCAGGTCCCAACGGCGGACAGATGTATATCGACGGTTTCACCGCGGGCCAGCTTCCGCCCAAGTCGTCCATTCGCGAAATCCGGATCAACCAGAATCCATTTTCTTCCGAGTACGACAAACTCGGCTATGGCCGCATCGAAATCTTTACGAAGCCCGGAACCGACAAATATCACGGACAATTTTTTGTGCTGGGCAATGATTCTTCGTTCAATTCAACGAATCCGTTTGTAGGTTCGGAACCGCCTTACTATTCGACCCAGTACAACGGAAACATCGGCGGACCGATCAACAAAAAGGCTTCCTTCTTTTTCAATATCGACCGCCGGAACATTAATGACGTGTCTGCAACGAACGCGTACGTCCTCGACCCCTCCCTATCGGAAGTCCAGTTGGTCGAATCGATTCCCAATCCGCACCAGCGCACCAACCTCGGCCCCCGGGTGGATTGGGCGCTGACGAAGAACAACACGCTCACGGTGCGCTACCAATACTATCGCGACACGGAAACCAACAACTTGGGCAATCCGCTCGACCTCCCGACCCAGGCCTATTACACGCAAAATACCGAAGACACGGTGCAGGTGAGCGATACGCAGGTCATTGGCTCCAAGATCGTCAACGAGACCCGATTTCAGTACAACCGCGATAATTCGGTCCAGACCGCGACGGATACGAACCCAACCGTGACCGTGCTCGGCAATTTTACGGGTGGCGGCTACGCTTCGGGCAATCAACGCGATGGACAAAATAGTTATGAGTTTCAGAACTATACTTCGCTCCTCCACGGCAATCACTCCCTTAAGTTTGGGGCGAGAGTTCGCACGACTCGCGACACGAATTATTCGACTTCAGGATTTAATGGCACTTTCACGTTTTCATCTTTGAACAAGTCCACCAACACGCCTTCGAATTGCACCGCCTTTGCCCAAAATCCGCCGTGCCCTATCTCTTATCTTTATGCCCAGCAACAGTTGACCGGCCCTGCCGGAATTCCTTATGCCACGCAACTTACGTACACCACCGGCACTCCGGCCGCCCAAGCCACTTATTACGATGTGGAACCTTATGTTCAAGATGATTGGCGAGTTAAACCAAACCTGACCATCAGCTCTGGTCTACGCTACGAGATCCAGAATGACATTCACGATCACGGAGACTGGGCACCGCGCTTCGGCTTTGCGTGGGGCGTAGGCGGCAGGAGCGCTCCTCCGAAAGTGGTCATTCGCGGCGGCTACGGTATTTTTTATGATCGCTTCCAGATTTCACAAATCCTGCAGGCGGATCGTCTGAATGGAGTCACGCAACAGCAGTTCATCATCGATAACCCGACCTGCTTTCCTGGTCTCGATGTCGCGTTCACCAACTTTTCCACTTGCGGCCCAGTGGCTGGCTCGTCAAACATTTATCAGATCGGACCCAGACTCCGCGCACCTTACACCTTGCAGGGAGCGCTGGGTGTGGAACGTCAGCTCACCAAGTCGGCAACCCTTTCCGTCATTTATTTGAATTCGCGTGGCTTCCACCAATTTGCTCTCATCAACGCGAATGCTCCATACCCGGGAACTGTTTGTGCACCCGATTGTCCCCCGATCCAGGGAGGCAACATCTACCGCTACGTTTCTGAGGCCAATTTCAATCAGAACCAGCTGATGATCAACACCAATGTGCGCATCGGTTCCAAGGTTCAGCTATTCGGCTTCTACTCCCTGGGCTACGCCAATAGCGACGCATCGGGAGTTTCCAGCTTTGCCTCGAATTCCTACGACATCCGCCAGGATTACGGCCGGGCCACGTTCGACGTACGGGATCGGGTATTCCTCGGCGGCAGCATTGCCTTGCCCTACTTGTTTCGTTTGAGTCCATTCATGATCGTCAGTTCCGGATCACCTTTCAACATCACATCGCCCATCGACGTGAATGGAGACCAGTTGTACAACGATCGTCCAGGCCTGATCTCATCCGCGACTTGTCCCACCAACCCGCCACCCACGGGACCACAGAACAACATTTACTGCACTAGCCTGGGTACGTTCGACGCTCTGGGACGCGGAAATCTTCTGCCCATCAACCATGGCACCGGACCAGCACACTTTGTCATGAACTTGCGCCTTACCAAAACCTTTGGATTTGGGCCGAAGGCGAAATCGTCTTCTGGCGCTCAGGGTCAAGGCGGCGGAGGAGGCGGCGGGGGCGGTGGTCCGCGAGGAGGTGGAGGCCGTGGTGGCCCGCTCTTCGGTGGCGGACCGTCGTTCTCGTCAGGCAACTCCGACCGCCGTTACAATCTGACGCTCGGCGTGAACGTCCGCAATTTCTTCAACAACGTGAACGCGGCGAATCCGAACGCCGTCCTGGGGTCCAAGTTTTTTGACGTGTCCAATGCTCTTCAGGGAGGCCCGTTCTCACCCGGCACTGCCGCCAACCGCAAAATTGAATTGCAAGCTACGTTCAGCTTCTGATGCAGGCAGTTCACCCGGTATATCGCGAATCCGCGGATTCGGGTTATTCTGGAAGTGGAGACCGCGCCGCGCAATCCTGCAGCGTAAGGGCCTGAAACCGATTGCCTCTTCTTCCTACGACCAGACGAAAATTTATTCGCCTCACAGCGACCGCGGCTGTGGCCGCTCTCGCTGCCGACACCGCGCTCATTGCGCCCAACCGTCCGCGAATCGTTCGCAAGGAAATTGCGCTCCGGCGTTGGCCGGCCCGGCTGGAAGGCTTCACCATCGCGCTTCTCAGCGACTTTCACTACGATCCTTATTTTTCCGTTCATCCCCTTCGAGCCTCAATCAGCATGGTCAATGGTCTGCATCCCGATTTGATCGCGCTGACTGGAGATTTCGTTTCGGAGCCGTTCTTCGGAGATCACGCGAAGGCCGCTTCTGCTGCAGAACCTTGCGCCCAACTGTTGCGGCAAATGCAGGCGCCCAACGGTCTGTGGGCGGTGTTGGGAAACCACGACGCCCGTACCGACCCGAATCGAGTTATAAACTCGCTTCGCACCGAAGGAATTCAGGTCCTGGCCAACCAATCGGCTCCGATCGAAGGCAATGGAGCGCGCTTCTGGCTCGGCGGCGTGGACGACGTGCTGGAACGGACCGCCGATCTCGACGCCACTTTGCACAATATTCCCGCTGATGAATCGGTGATCCTGTTGGCCCACGAGCCCGACTATGCCGACTACGTGGCGCGCTATCCTGTAGATCTCCAACTGTCGGGGCACTCTCACGGAGGCCAGGTGCGAGCGCCTTTCCTGGGCCCTCTTTATTTGCCTGCTTTGGCCAAAAAGTACATTTGGGGTTCGTACAAAATTGGCGAGCTCACGCTCTACACCAACCCAGGCTTAGGCACGGTCAATGTTCCGGTCCGTATGAACTGCCCTCCTGAAATCACTTTATTTACTCTACGTCGCGCTGCGCGTGGGTAGGCCTATGTCGCCAGAAACCGTAAGAGTAAGGTGCTGCTATTTTCGAGTCAAAGATATGAGGTTCGGCTCAACGAAGTGGTAACCGCTGAGATTTGTCGCATTATCACATCTCCAGTTATGCAATTCCTTTCACTTGGGGGTATCCCATCCGTGAACTCTTGCCTGTAACCTGTTCCAGAACAAAGGCATACTCGTATCGTGAGAGTGGTGCTGCATTTGCCACTCCAAGCCAGTAGCGAACCCGAGCTCACAGGAAGACGAATGCCTCCTCGTACCTGGCCTGCGGTTTTGTTGTTGGTACTGCCCATGATTGCTTTGGCAGTGGCTACCCCTTCACCCCGCCTGCGATCGGGAACTTTCGAGCAGCGCGAAAGCCAGGTTTCAAGAACCCTGACCCGCGCCTCCCAATTCGTCGATGTGCCCCACATCAGTTCGCGGCCGGCCTGCGCAGATGTTCAACCACCCGAGGCCCTGACCACTCCTGATCCGCTTTACACTCCCACGGCACGCGGCCAGACAGTAAAAGTCAGCTTCATTATTGGAACCGATGGGCGCGTTCACAGCCCGCTCATTCTTGAGAGCGGGGGCCTCGCCGGCGACCGCCATGTCCTGCAAACCGTGCGCATGTGGAGATATCGTCCGGCAACGTGCAATGGTGTGCCGACGGAGACGGAAGGCAAGATCGAGTTTTCCAGCCGATAGCACTTGCCTGAGCAGCTGGGCTAGAATGGCCCCAGCAAATGGGGTGATTCGATTCGTGGACGAAGACAAGAGAAATCCCAGACCCTCCGGTTTGCCATCTGATTCGCAGGTGCGCGGCTCCGAACTGGAAGACCTGTACCGCGGGCTGCAACCTGAAATGCGCCGTCCCAAACCTGGTCCAGATGCCCTGGCGGCGGCGCTGGAGGCAGTGCAACGTCTGGCTGCCGAAGCGGACGCGGAACAGGCTGCGGATGACACGGCACAGGAACCCACGAACGATTCCACCACGATCGTTTGCCGCGTTTGTGGATACCGCAATCGGAGAGGGAACAAGTTTTGCGGCATGTGCGGAGTTACCGTCAGCCAACCGGAAGAGCCAGAGTCCGGAGTTCCTGCGGAAGAGGAGCGTCCGCCGTCGCGCGCCCTTGTGCTTCCCCCGAATGCGTTTTCAGATCACGAGCCCGAAGCCGAGATAAGGCCGACGGCAAACCGGACCTCGGCGCAAGAAACACATCACTACCATCACCATTATCATCACCACTATTTTCCTGGCGGACCGGAGGGGATGGGTGCGCGCTCGGGCGGGGATGCCGCCCGCGTTGATCCGGCGCGGGACCTGCGACCTACTGCGGCGCTGAGAGGCGACATGAGCCGCGCCGAGGCTGCGGTTCGGCACATCACGCACGAGTGGGTGCTGGCCTGCAATACCAAACACCTCGATGATCTGCTCGACCTTTACGTTGCCGACGCGCTGGTGTTGCGGTCCAACTGTCCTCCGATCCGCGGAGCAGCCGCGGTTCGCGAGTTTTTCTTTGGCGCGTTGGACGCGGGACTGGGAGAAGTGGAAGTCGAACCTCTACGCGTGGAAGTCGTCGGCGATCTGGCTTACGAAGCGGGACGGTGCAAGGCTTTAATTCCTAGCGCAACCGGCAAGCGCCGCGAAGAACGGGGCAAATACCTGTGGGTTTGTGCGCGGCAGAGCAACGGCGAATGGAAGTTGGCCGCCGATTGCTGGTCGAGTGATTTGACGCTCAGCATGCTGGAATCCGATATCCCGCAGAGCGCAGCAGTGAAAACTGCCCAGCCGCGCAAGAACTCGTAAGCGAATCTAGCAGGAGCGGCAAACGGAAACGAGAACCTGTCTCCGGTTTGCGCGGTCCAAGGCCAACGACATCAGAGGCTAAAGTCCAGTCGTTATGTGGCCCTTGGCGGCGCGACTAAGAGTCGAGCGCTTCCAAATCCGTCTGTGAACCCGCTCTACAGGCTCACATTCAATTTCGCCAAGTCTCCTCGCAACTGCTCCAATTGCTGCATCTCGATGGTCTCCATTCCCAGCTTGGCGGCGCATTCCAGGTTGATGGCACGATCGTCAATAAAGCAGCACTGTTCCGCGGGAACCTGCGTAATTTCCAGCGCCAGGCGATAAATGTCACGCTCCGGCTTGCGAAATCCGACGAAGCAGGAGCTTACAAAGAGGCGAAAGATCTTTCGTAGTCCGTACTTTTCAATCCGGTAATAATTGAGCTCTCGCGATTCATTGTTAATCGTGCCCATGAAGTATTTGCCGGAGTCAGTCAGCGCCTGCGCGAACTCCAGCACTTCGGGGAACGGTTGCGACAGCGAGAACATGAATTCCCGGAACACTTCCCGCGTGAACGGACGTGTGCGATAGAACACCGTGCGATCCAGATATTCGTCGAGAGTCATCGTTCCACGTTCGAACGACGAGACCACCATCTCGTGACGGTCGTGGAATTCCTTCTGATCGAGCCGAAAGTGCTCGAGCGCTAAAGTGCGTTCGGTATGGTCCCACGCGTTGTTGAGCAGCACACCGCCGACGTCCCAGAAGATAGCGCGAATGGCAGACAAAGGTCTTTCCTTCCTGTGCGAGGGTTATCAGGGAAGTGTAGATGAACACGAGCAGGAATGGGCGGGGCCACTACCGCCTTTGGAAAAACCGTCGGTTCTTAGGCGCATTCTTCTCTGCCGTCGGTACAGTGGCCATTTATGGCAGAATCGACGGGACGTTATGGTTAAGAGGGTGTGTCTATGCATAGAAGAGATCTAACTGACGGGGAGACTGCCGTTCTCGTGTTGATCCAGCAAGGATACGGGCCGCAGAACGGCGTCGATAAAGTGTTCTTCAATCCTGCCAATGAAGCCGTCATATTCGTCAGGTTATCGAATGGCATGTCGATCGTGATGGCGAACCTATCGACCCTTGCCGCACGGCGGGCAGACGGCACCATTTCGAGTGACGACGAATTGAGGACGAAGTGGTTGCGCCTAGACCGGTGATCGGGGGCTTCTAGTTCGACCACTGCTTAGCGTAGCAATATCGCCAGTGCACGCATCGACCGGGAGAGGCGGAGTATCCGCCCGAACTTATTTTCTGGCAAAAACTTCTTTCAGGAGCGGGGTGGTTTGCGCCGCAGGGTTGGTGCGGATCTTTATTTCTTCTTGTCCTAGCATGTAGAAGAGGCCGTCCAGGGTTTTGCCGACGACGTACTTGTCGAGATCGAACTCGTTGGCGATCGCACTGCCGCCGGGAGCGGTTTTGATGACGTGGTCATACGTCTTGATTACGCCGATGCGTTGCATGGAACTGTGGATGATCGGGGAGAACGCGGCGGTGAGATCGGCGGAGCTGGTTCGCTTGAAATATTCGGTGGCGGCGGTGTCGCCGTCGGTGAGGATGCGGCGCGCGTCAGTAAAGGTCATCTTCTTGAGGGCGTCGAGGAAAATCTGTTTGGCCTGAGGGGCGGAGTGCTCGGCGGCGCGGTTCATGCCGATTTCGAGGTCGTCCACCGCATCGCCCTCGCCGAGCAAACGCATGGCCTTGCCGACGGCCTGGAGTTTCGGCGGGAGAAGAATTCGGATGTTTTCGTTAAACAAGAATCCGTCGGTCCTGCCGGTGAGCGCGACGGCCTTGCTGGTGCTGAGTTCGAGAGCTTGCTTGAGACCGGCGACGATCTGATCGTCGCTGAGGCCGGAGGCGGTGTCTACTTTCTTGAGTGTGTCGTCGCTTTGGGCTGCGGCATAAGTGCAGCAGCAGAGCGCTAGAGCGATAGTGAGCAGAGAAAGGCGCAGGAGTCTTTTCATGGAGGAGATGAGGGATGAATTCTATCAAGAGCGGCGAGGCGCCGGTGTTTGCTTTCGGGTTTCTTGGGCAATACAGATTTGTCTCGTGCGGAAAATGTACAAATTCGTGACATGGTGCTGACAAACTCCAGTTCGTAAGCGATCTAGCATTCGTAGTCAGAGAATTGTGATCGAGTGCGAGGAACGGTTGCACCATCACTCCCCTGCCCTGACTTGGCATCACAAAGGAGATCCGCATGCAGCATCGCATGATTACCCTCACAGTTGCCTTGGGACTCGGGCTGATGTTCGTTACGAGCACGGCCTTGGCGCAGTATAAACTCACGATCTTATCGTCGAATCAGGTGAAGCAGGCACGTCACGACGATCCTCTGCTGGTGAATGCCTGGGGACTGGTGCATGCTCCTGGCTCGCCATGGTGGGTCAGCGACAACAACTCCGGGTGGTCGACTTTGTACGATGCTCAGGGAAATCTGCAGCAGACGCTGAAGGTATTGATCCCGACAGCGGGAGAAAACGGCCCGGGTTTGCCGACGGGGATTGTGTGGAACGGGTCGAAGGAATTTCAAGTGCAAGGGGCGGCAGCGATTTTCCTGTTCGCCACGCTGGATGGAACCATCAGCGGGTGGGCGCCACAGTCCAACTTTAACCAGGCGATTGCGGCGGTGAACAACGCGAGCACAGGCTCGGTGTACACCGGTCTGGCGATCAGCAACAATGCTTCGGGGAACCACTTGTACGCAGCTGACATGGCGAACAACAAAGTGGATATGTTTGACGGCAACTTCAACCTAGTGAAGTCGTTTACCGATCCTTCGCTGCCGACAGGCTTTGCGCCGTTCGGCATTCAGGATATTGACGGAGAGGTCTATGTGGCGTTTGCCAGCGTTAGCGGGGGGAACGGTGGTTACGTTGAGGTGTTTAAGGAGGACGGCACCCCGGCGAGGACGACGCCATTGATCCAAGGGCCTCCGCTGAATCAGCCTTGGGGAATTGCTGTAGCGCCCAAGAATTTTGGAATGCTGAGCAATACGCTGTTGATTTCGAACAACACCGACCATGGGACGATCAACGCCTTCAACGCCGCTGACGGAAAGTTCGTCGGAAAGGTGAAGGAGGCAAATGGCAAAGTGATCTCGATCGACCAGTTGTGGGGAATCGGCTTCGGTGACGGGGCTGGCAAGAATGGAGCAGTGAACCAGTTATTCTTTACCGCGGGGCCGGGCAACAATCTTGCGGGGACGTTTGGCGTGATTTCGGTTAGGACCGATCGGGACGGCGATTGAGGTAGCCGGGCTTTGCTCGGCTTGTCCGGGTCTGAGACCGGAGGTACATAAAAACCAGGACCCGGACCCACATCCCATCCACATTAAGAACAGTGGCCGCCTCTGAAGGGCGGCCATTGTATTTTCATTGCAATATGGTGAGCGCGGCAGGACTCGAACCTGCGACCCATGCCTTAAAAGAGCGAACGGGGTCGAGGCTGCCGCGCATATTCAACAACTTACGATCACGCAAAAGCCTGAAAAACCCTCTAGAGGGCCGGTGGTCGGCTCTTAATCATCACACTAATAAACATTGGCCGCCCAACTCCGGTGAGCTGTCCAGGGTCAATGCGTAATGGCGATCTTTCGCTAACAAATCCACCAGTAATGGGTTGAGGCGGCCTTGCGAGTTTCTCCGACCCTGACCGACATGGAACCAATCCCTTGGCTACCTTATCGGGCGAGTAGAGTCGAGAACAGGCGCAGTGACTGTAGTCTCCCGGTGGGCATGTGACTCGGCTTTCGCCTCATCCCCTCAGTCCGGTTTGGCTTGGTTCTGTTTCCTGTTCCCGCTCATCGAACCGGACTGGCAGATTTCCCGCATCCGGCTCTCGGAAAAGACTCACGCTTTCGCCCACGGAAGGCTCGTGGTCCGGTGTGGTAACTGGACCAAGCCAAACACGGAGTGCAGAGATGCTTCCGGAAAGCGCAGGTAACCCGGTCGCGGCTCATTGTGTTTGTCGCATAGCCACCGACGCAGCCTCCGGCGGGCGTGCATATCGACCGCACTGTAGGCTTTGCTGACTGGCCCCAGGCAGAAGTAGTTGGCCCAGCCGGTCAACATCCCGTTGAGCTTTTCCACCATGACCTGCGGATCCAGCCTGACGGTATCTCGCCCGGTCTCGTCGCTGATAGCTCGACAGATGCGCTGCACACGTTTCTTGGAGGGAAACGTGCCCACATAGACCCGGCCTCTCCTCATCGAGTAGCATCGCCCGAACGTGTACCCCAGAAAGTCAAACTTTTCTGCGGGCAGATAACAGACCTGCGTCTTGTTCTCGTTCACCGTCAGTTTCAGCTTCGACATCATCACCCGCATCTCCGCCAGAGCTTGCTGCGCCCCGGCGCGACAACAGATGACAAGGTCATCGGCGTAGTTCACGATGTACGCTTTCCAACGCTTCTCGTGCCCGAGTCTTTTCCACCCCAGCACGAACCGTCGCATGTACAGGTTGCTGAGCAAAGGACTGATCGGAGACCCTTGTGGTGTCCCTCGACCTTCGTCCCGATTGCGCGTACTTCGATGTTTGTTGCCACGCTCGTCGGTTTCTTCAACCGGGACCGCACCTTCGGCAACGGCCAAACATTCCACAGACCGCCTTCCAGAGGAGATTGCTCTCGAGCGGGCGGAGCTCGCCAAGATGGCCAAAGCCCCGTTTTACGAATGCAATTACACATTGACAAGGTAATAACCACCGAGCATAATCCTGCGCAGGTTTTTGGGAACGCCTGTCCTCCTCTTCGTCGCCCGAGACCTCATTTTCGGCCGTGCTCTTAAATTGCAACAGTAGCAACTGGTTCCGCGCCCGGGACTAAGTTCGATTCTCGCGGAAGACAATCTGGAGCATGCTATGAAGAAGGACTTGAATGCACGGTTCGCGTTCCTGTTGGAGATCTTCCGCTCCCTGAGTTCGATCGCCTTCGCGTCGGCAGCCCTCATGCTCATCGCCCCGGCTATGCTAGTCGCGCAGACGAGCGAATCGCTCGTGACCTCGCGCATCATCCAGCCCATCGACGAGAATGCCCGCGTCACCCTGAAGGGCAATGTCCGCCAGGACCTCGCTACAGCGCCAGACCTTGGCTCGGTGGAGGACGGGAAGCCATTGCACCTCTATCTGCTGCTGCAGCGCAGCACCACGCAGCAGGCCGACCTGGACAATCTCCTCGCTCGCCAGGAAGAGCCAACTGCGCCGGAATATCACAAGTGGCTGACTCCCAAAGAGTTCGGCGCGCGTTTCGGCGCTTCGCCGGAAGACATTGCGAAGATCACAGCATGGCTCGAGTCGCACGGCTTCCAGATTCGCAGCGTGCTGAACAACGCCAGCATGATTGACTTTGCGGGCACCGCCGGCCAGGTGCGCGAGGCTTTTCACACGGAGCTGCACTACTTCAATATTCGCGGTGGCAGGCACGCTGCGAACATACAAGATCCTCAGATTCCCGCGGCCCTGGCTCCGGTTGTGGCAGGGATAAAAGGACTCAGCAAGATTCCTGCGCATGCCAACCATACCAAGATTCGCCAGTCGTCCTATGACGCGGATACCCATCGCTGGCATCCTGTCGATCCCACCGCCGCTGATAAGGCTTCGCCCGCCTACAACGCCGGCAGTGGCTATTACCTGGTGACCCCGCAGGATTTCTATACCATCTACAACGTCAACCCGGCTTTTTCCGGCGGTGAACTGGCCGCGAAGGCAACGGTGGCGGTGATCGAAGAGAGCGACATTGAGTACGGTACCGTGGGCACTGGCGGGGTGGCCACGGGCGGCGACGTGGCCACTTTCCGCAGTCTGTTTGGCGTACCGGGCACACTGAACATGCACGTCTATCACGGTTACGGGACGGTCACTTGCAACGATCCGGGCATCGACCCGGATGGGACCGGCGAAGATCAAGAGGCGTCACTGGACGCCGAGTGGATCAATGCAACCGCTCCGTCGGCCAACCTAATCTTCATGTCCTGTGATCAGAGCCCTGATAACGGAATTTTCTCCTCCATGGCAGCTCTGATCGACAACAGCCTCTCTGACGTGATGAGCCTGAGCTACGGCGAAAGCGAACTCTTTTACGCCTCATCGGATTACACTGCGCAGGACACGCTGTATGCACAGGCCGCCCTCCAAGGCCAGTCGATCTTCATCTCCTCGGGCGACTCCGGTTCCGATATCGCCGACCAGAACACCAGCGGCACGGCCACGTCCGGAATCAACGTGAGCGCTTTTGGAGCTCCTACTGTGACAGTTACAGGCGGCACAGACTTCTCGGATTATTACGACGCGGCTGAAGGAGGCCCGGCCCAAAGCACCTACTGGAGTGCAACGAACTCCGCCCATTACGGAGATGCCCTGAGCTACATTCCTGAGACGGCATGGAACGACAGTTGCGCAAGCAGCATCTACGCAATCTTTGCTGGTCCCTACACGGGAGCGGGCGAATGCGGCGCCATCGGCGCTGGCGCCGACGGTAGCGTGGTAGGCGGCTCGGGCGGCATCAGTACTCATTACACTGTGCCGGCCTGGCAGACAGGGATCTCGGGGTATTCGGGCTCTTTTCATTCGCAGCCTGACATTGCCGGATTCGCCGCGAGCGGATTTTGGGGCCATTACCTGATCTACTGCGATTCGAACCCCGTCGATGCTTCAACCAGCGGCTGTACTTCCGCCGTCAACTTCGGTGGAGCTGGCGGCACATCCTTTGTCGCCCCTTATATGGCGGGTGTCGCCGGTTTGCTTGTGGATTACACCGGTTCGCGGCAAGGGTTGCTGAATCCGGCGCTCTACGCACTGGCCAAGGCGCAATTTACCGGTTCGGGTACAGCGACGGCTTGCTACTCCAACGGGCAAACCTCAAATACCGGCGTTACCACCGGTTTGCCGGCAGCGGCCTGCATCTTCAACGACGTGACCACCAGCAACAACGACGTTCCGTGCCAATCAGGATCAACAAGCTGCTTCGTTAACAGCGGTGACAGCTTCGGCATGTTGTCATTGAACGGCTCCAGCTCGCTGACAGTGGCTTACCCCTCCACGCCCGGTTTTGACCAGACCGCCGGCATCGGCACGGTCAACGCCTACAACCTGATCACCCAGTGGAACACGGCATTCACTAGCACAACCAGCCTCCAGGCCTTACCCACTTCCATCACCTCCAGCCAATCCACAGAATTGACTGCGACTGTAGCAGGTGGGACCCCGACAGGGTATGTCGACACCCCTCCCGCGCTCACCGGAACAGCCAGCTTTGCAGCCGGATCGACTTCGCTGGGCAGTTGCACCTTGAGTGCCGGCACCTGCTCACTGTCCGTCCCGGGGTCGGCGCTCCAGTCCGGCGCCAATTCAGTGACCGCAACCTTCCTGGGCAGCGGGGCGTATCCCACTTCCACTTCCAGCATCGTGACGGTGACTGTGACCAACACCTCGGGAACCCCGGCCTCGATCACGGCGAGCAGCGGGACGCCGCAGAGTGCGGCCATCAACACGGCGTTTGCGGCGCCGCTGGTGGCGACGGTGAAGGACAGCGGGGGCAACCCGGTGGCGGGAGTGACGGTGACCTTCACGGCGCCAGCGACGGGAGCCAGCGGCAGCTTCGCGGGTGGAGTGAACACGGCGACGACCAAC
>OCTA010000073.1_pt1 | contig 93513 bp, 88 predicted proteins | sample 1538991 | NCBI WGS metagenome assembly OCTA01 (sample SAMEA3539302, study PRJEB22396) | soil metagenome | biome: tundra; feature: field; material: soil | place: USA | collected 2010-05 | depth 0.15 m
GCTGTCAGCCATAATGTGGGACCTGCAGGTGTTCTGAATCTTTCAGTCTATTGAACGGATTCGGGAGGGTCAAACGGAAGCAGAGGGATAGCTATAGGCACTCACTTTTGTTGAAACGCTTCGCTGCCGCAAATCACCATCTCTTATTGAGTATCAGGTTTGCGAGCTGCACGGGGCACGCGTCAGATTCGGGGCCTGATGTTGGCAGGAGGCCAATTTGATCCCAACTTATCCCGCTGCTAAAAGAACCATTCTGTGCATTGATGACGACGAGGCAATCTTGTGCTACGAGCGAGCGCTGCTCGAAAGGTCTGGATACGCGGTTCTCACGGCAGCGTCGCCGGAACAAGGGCTCAGACTGGTGACAACGTGTAGTTGCGATGCTGTGCTCGTCGATTTCGAGATGCCCGGAATGAAGGGACACGAGGTTGCCGGCGCGATAAAGCTCGTCCGACCGGAACTGATGGTTATATTGCTGTCGGGTAGCGATGTACCAACGCGTGCGTTGGCCTCTGTCGATGCCTTTGTGCCGAAGCTTGAAGCAAGTCGGAAGTTGCTACCGATGATCACTAAGCTCTGCAGAGGAGCGGTTTGACTGTATCGCCCTTGTCAAGGGGGTCAGTTTCCTTCGGGGACACCTGGGCATGGTTCGGAACCAGCCGGGAGGTAATATGACGATTTCTCGACAACAACAAGCCAAGTTTCGGCCTCGCCTTGCACCGCACGAGGATCCTGGCCGGACGACGCAAGTCCCCGCTTTCGACGCTTACTGTATTTCGTTCAGCTTCTGGTAAATCAACATCGCCACGAGCACTAGCAGAAATACGCCAGACCCGATGCTAAACGCGCGCACCGGGATGGTAAGCCGGTTGACTTTGGCCAACAGTTCCGTCTGCTCCTCGTGCATGTGCGAACTCGCATCGTCCAGAAACAACTGGTCATCCCTGTGCATCGTGAGTGTGCTCTTGTAGATCAGGAGGACGATCAGACCAATTGCAAAAACTCCGAAGATCACTGCTACGACAGTCAGCGTCATAAGCCACCTCGGCCGGATTCCACCCAAGTGCGGGCGGCTTCCCATTTCCTTTGGGCTCGGAGGAACTCGCTTGAGAACTAGAAGCCCGGCCCCTGGCCGCCGAGCGGCGGCTGATTGATGCAACCGCATCTTGGCGGGACCGGGCTCAATTCAGAGGTATTCAGTTTTGATTCCTCCGCTTTCTATTACAAGCGCTTCCACCTCTGCTGTCAGTGATCTTCATCACCATGAGTCAATGAGTATGGGACGATATTAACGTCGACAATGTGGCAACGGTCGCCGATCTAGCGTGTTGAGTTGGAGACTCGAACCTTCCTGCGCGGTGTGATTGGAGTCATAGCCCTCGTTCATCTGGTTGCCTAACATGCTTACAACTAGGTTCTCCCATGTCTTCCGACTCCGGACGACCTCGGCTCCAGATTTCCATCCAACAGCCATGGTTTGCGCGCACATCCCGAGTACAGCGGGCACTGGTCGGCTGCGCCGTTGGTGCTTTCACATTCCTGAGCGGCGGTGTGCTCGATTGGTTCGTGACACGTCAATATCTTCCCCGAATATCATTGATGTTGGCCGGCGCCGCAGTGGCCTTGGCCGTCGGCTTGTTGGTGTTCCAGATTCTGACTGACATCCAGGAACGCTACCAAGCGATGCTGGATCGGCTGCAGCGGATTGCGGAGTTGAACCACCACATTCGTAATGCCCTACAGGTCATCGCCTACCACAACGTACCTGAGCGGAGCGAGCGAGCAATTCAACAAGTCAACGCTGAGGTTGTTCGTATTGAGTCAGTACTCCGCGAGGTTTCTGCCGCCCTTGGCGACCATGCAGATCTTCCTGCTGCAATTGTGCCTATCGAGCGCCGCAAGGGGTAGCATAGTATTTGCAGCCGAACGCCAGTCACAAATCTAGCGAATCTGAGTAATCGTTGAAGTTGAACTCGTTGCGGCTCTTGGCGCTCACCGCGAAGCAGATGTGACCCACGTCACTGACATGACGTGCTCATCCGCGCAGCATGGTCTCGAACACAGTCTCGCCTCCCCGAAGAGCAGTTCCCCCCGATTGGGATGCAGCACCCCCGTAGGCGAGATGGGATTCTCCCAACGAAACTGAAAGCGGCCGCACACGGAGGTGCGCTATGCACCAGCAGAAACGATGGCCAATGCTACTTCTGGGCCTGATTCTCCTGCCGGCTGTTCTCTTGCCGGCTCAGAAGCAGGATAAGACAACGTCGTCGGCGCGTGACACCGTCGAGGGAGCGAAGATTTTTCAATACGACTGCGCCGTATGTCATGGAACTGATGGACGAGGGCATGGACCAGACTCCGTCGTCCTCAAGCATCCCGTTCCCGACGTGACCCTAATCTCGCGAAGAAGTGGCGGAAAGTTTCCGTACCAGCGCGTAAAGGAAATCATTGAAGGGGAGAGAACCGGATTGCTCTCCCAAGGTGATCGAGAGATGCCAATTTGGGGACCAATCTTCCATGAGGTCGAATCGGACCAAGACTGGGGAGAAGTGAGGTTGGACGCAATCACCAGGCACATGGAGTCGATTCAGCAAAAATAGTAGCGTGCGATCCTGATCGAACAGTCGAGGGGGAAAGAGCGGTACAGTCATGTCAACCATTGAGGAAGTAAGAGCAGCCGAGAAGAAGATGAACGAGGTTCTGGAATCTCTCAAGAAGGCGGGTGCGCAAGATCCGAACCACCTTGGCACCGAGTTAAGGAAGGCGACGGACGATTATGCCAGAGCAGTTCGTGAATTAGATTGAAGCGACGGTAGGCTGTCTTTGTCCCGCTAAGACTTAAGTTAACTCAGGCTCGATTGCCCTCAACACAATCAGGCTGGCGTCATCCTGAAAATGTCCGCCGCAATGCTGCGAAGCCGCCTGCGTTAGCAAGCCCATCAGGTCCCTGGCGTTCGAACCTGGATTTTCCCGGGCAATCCGGACCACTTTGTCGTCGCCGAACGGTTCTTCGTCGACGTCACAAGCCTCTACCAGCCCGTCGGTAAAGACCACGAGCTTGTCGCCACTGCTAATCTCGATATCGCTCTGCTCATAACGCCAGCTGGGGAACTGCCCCAAGACCGCTCCCGCGGCATTCAACTCCGTGGATCTCCCGTCCGCCCGAATCAGAAGTGGCGGATTGTGCCCGGCATTGCAATACGTGAGCTGTCTGTCGCTGGCGTTCAGCACGGCATAAAAGAATGAAATGAATTTTCCCACCGGAGTCAGGTCACACAGAATGCGATTCAGCCGTCCGCACAGCTCGCGGGGAGCCAGATTCTGCGACATCAGCGGCCGGAGCGCAGCCTGGAAGCTCGACATCAGCAGAGCTGCCGGCAACCCTTTGCCGGCGACGTCGGCAATGCAGAGCGCGATGTGGTCCGCGTCGACGCGCATTACGTTGTAGTAGTCGCCGCCCACAAAACGCTTCGGTTGGGTCATGCCCGCTACCTCGTAGCCTGGCACTTCGGGCAGGCTTTTAGGTAGCAGCTTTTCCTGGATCTCACGCGCTTCTCGCAGTTCGTCGTCTTGCTGCCGTTGCGCCAATCGCTGCATCTTTGCCCGCGAAACCTGGTGGTGCAGCTTTTGCAGGAGTTGCCGGTTGTCCCAGGGCTTCTGGACAAAATCAGAAGCGCCGCGCCGCATGGCTTCCACCGCCAGGTCCACATTGCCCCATGCCGTCATCACCACCACCGGCAACAGCTGATCCATCAATCGAATCAGCGACACCAGCTCGAGACCCTCGGATCCGCTGGTGGTATCGCGTGCATAGTTCAGGTCCATCAACACGGCGTCGAATTCACCCGTCTCCAGCAAACTCAGCACGCGCGCCGGATGAGTGACCGCTTCGGTTGAAAAGCCCTGGCCTTTTAATAGCAATTGCAGGGCGTCCAGGATGTGCTTCTGATCATCGGCGATGAGCACCCGGCCCGAGGCGGGTGGTGCTTCCGGATGCGTTTCCTGCAGCAGTGTGGCTTCCATGCCTTCAGGGAATTGCACACCGCGGGCCAAATCAGCTATCCATGCAAGCCGTTGATTCTAAGAAGCACTGGGAACGTTATGTTTCGACCGCGAACCCTGCACTCTGTGCGGAGGTGGAATCCTCTGTCCGGAAACGGACAAGGGGATCGTTCGCCAACTAGGTTCGCATGTCCTTGACGTGCGTCGCGATCCACCATTGATTGCCGAAGATATCTGTCACAGCCCCGACCCGGTCGCCGTAGGGCTGATCTGCAGGTTCATGCATCGCCTTTGCGCCCGCTGCCAGAGCTGTCCGGTACACATCATCCACGTTCGGCACGTACAGGTAGAACATCGATTTCATCGGCTGATACGGCCCCTGTGCTTCGCCCATCTCCAGGTGCGAGTCGCCGATGTTGATCGTCATGTGGTGCACAACACCATCGGGCGCCGTGTACCGTCCCAAGTCTTCTGCCCCGAAAGCGCGCTTCAGGAAGTTCATCACCGGATCCACTCGCAGCGGGTGCATATAAGGCTGAATTGCTGGCGCGCCCTCCGACTTGTAGCCGCTCGCCTTAGCGGTCGCGATGTACCAGTGATTGCCCGCCGCATCGATCACGCCGGCCGAGCGCTCGCCATAGAACTGGTCGGCGGGCTCGGTGAGCGACTTCCCACCCGCTTCCAACGCGCGCTGGTAGGCCGCGTCACAATCGCGCACATACACGTGGAACGCGCCCAACATCGGCTCGCCCTTCCACGCCACTCCCGCGCCGCCACCGCCAATCATCAGCATGGAATCTTCCACGCGAACCTCGCAGTGGTAGCCGCCCGCCCCTCCGACCGCGCGGAATATCTCTTCGCCACCGAACGTCTTCTTCACCAGATTGATCACCGCGTCGACGTCGGGCACAACCAGATACGGAGTGACCGTGTGGTAGCCCTTCGGTATGGGACTCACGGCCTTCTTCGGTTCTGGCATCTTGCCGCCCTCGGGGCCCTTCGTCATGCCCTGCATGCGCCGGTGCATCTCCTCGACCGACATCTCTTCTATCACCGTGACCACGGCCCACGAATAGCCAAAGGGATCCTGGAGCAGAGCATCACGATGTCCGTAGAACTGAGTCTGAGCCGCACGCACCAGCTTCATCCCGGCCGCCACGGCATGTTCCGTAAACGCATCTACATCGTCGACCTGGATGGACATCGAAACCGGCGAGTGGCCCAGCGTTTCGGCGCTGAAGCGGCCTCCCTCGGGCCATTCGCCGGCTATATCGATGGTCGAATCGCCGATCATGATTTCGGCGTGCGGGATTTGTCCTCCAACCTCGAAGCGGAAAGTTTCTTTCGCACCCAAAGCGCGCTGGTAAAACTCGATCGCTTTGCCAGGATCTCGGAACGCTAACCTGGGTGATGCCGTCATGCGAACAGCTGGGACGGGTTCAGCAACGGTCGACATACGCTTTCTCCCTCCTAATTCAGATTTCAATCGGGCCTTGAAACTCTCGCGCGGCAGGTCGCGCAGACCGGCCGCGATCTGCAGCAGAGGCTCAATGCCCGACGCTACCTTCGGAGGCTTGCCGTCCGCCCGCGACAGCATCGCCTCGACAGCCTTGTTGAGCTGTTCAATCTGCTTCGTATCGGGATTCCCCGGATTCAGAGAGCGCTTAGGCATCGGCACCCTCCAGGCGCGCCCGCAGGCTGTTGAGTGCGCGGAACTGTAGTTGTTTCACCGCACCCTCGGTCTTGCGGACCTCCCGCGCCACTTCTTTAATGCTCTTCTGCTCGACAAACCGCAGCACGACCACACGCCGCTGCTCGGCCGGCAACGTCTCCACCAGGCGAAACAAGGTGGCCCGCCGCTCGACTTCCTCAATCTCTGCCGGACCGATCTTCCCTGTTTTGGCCTGCGCCGAATCGATCAGCCCCGAATCGTCCGCCACTTCCCGCCCCGAACGCTGCCAGCGGTCGGAAATCAGGTTGGCCGCGATCCGGAACAGCCACGCCGCAAACGGTATCCCCCGCCATTCAAACCGCTTCAAGTTCGCCAGCGCCTGGTGAAAGACCTCCGCCGTCAGATCTTCCGTCTCAGACCGGTCCCGCACGCGCTTGACGACATAGGCATATACGCGCTCAAAATTGATTTCGTAAAGGTCGGCAAAGCAGGCGGGGTCCTTCTGCGCAGCTTCGATCAGAAGCCGCTCGTCCGCTTCTTTCTTCAGAGCCTTCAACGAAATCTCCGCGGGTTTGGTCTTGCACTAGGGTAAACGCTTCGGCCGACGAAAAGGTTACGGAAGGGAGAAATTTGGATGCAAAATTTCATGTAGCTATGGCAGGGGCTCCTGGCATCCAAGACCTTGACTCTTTGTGTCGAAAGTACGGAGGTGGCTTATGGAAGCAATCAGTGGAGTCTTCAAGACGCGAGCCCGTGCAGAGAACGCGGTAAGCGAAGCGCTCAAGGCGGGCGTTCAGGCTGACCGGGTCACGCTCCTCATCCCCGGCACCGTGGATCAAGTAAATAAAGAGATGCTCGCGGTCCCTACCGATACCGCCGAGCAGCCGGGCATGGGGAAAGCCATTGGTGCACTGGCCGGCGGAGGCGTCGGATTCGCTGGCGGCTCGCTCCTGATGGCTCTGGTACCGGGACTCGGGCCAATCACCGCCGTCGGCCTTCTGGGAGCCGCGATCCTCGGAGCGGCAGGGGCGACGATCGGCGCCGCTGCAGGCAACGAGTTGGAGAACTCCACCACGGAGGGGCTGCCGGAAGATGAAATCTTCGTCTACGAAGACGCTCTGCGCCACGGCCGAAGCGTGGTCATCGTGCTTGCCGGGGACAAACAGCAGGCGTCGCTTCTCCGCGAATTGCTGAAGGCGCAAGGCGCCGAGTCGATCGATGCCGCCCGCGAGCAATGGTGGATCGGCCTGCGCAGCGCCGAAGAAAGCCACTATTCAGGTAAGAACTTCGCCGAGGATGAAGAATATTTCCGCCGCGGCTTCGAGGCGGCGCTGCATGCGCGCACCCGCTGCATGGAATTCGACCAGGTCTCGGCCGCAATGGACGCCGCTCTGGAAGACGTTCAGCGCGAACACCCGGGCAAGGAAGTGGAAGAAGCATTCATCCGGGGCTACCAGCGCGGGCGCGAGTACTATCAGCAGCGGTGCGATGAAGCTTCGAAGGCGGCGTAGGCAGATACGCATCCAGGTGACGGATAAGAGAATCAGCGGTAGTACAAGTCTTCGACTGCTTTCTGCACTCGCGCCGAAAGCGGCTCCAGATCCTTCATCGTCAGCCCCGTCGTCGAGATCGGCTCTCCCACACGCATCTCCAGCGGACGGCACTTGATGTGGTAGGTATTCATGGGCAGCAATTCGTAGGTACCCACTAGCGCGACGGGGACGATGTCCACCTGCGCCTTGATCGCCAGAAAAAACGCTCCCGACAGGAATGGCTTAATCTCTCCGTCCGGCGTGCGGCCACCCTCTGGATAAATCACCAATGGCAATCCTGACTTCAACCCCTTCAATGCCGCGCGGATGCTGCTGATCGAGTGCGATGGGTTCTGCTGGTCGATGCAGACCTGTCCGGAGCGCTTCAACTGCCACCCCACCACCGGATACGACAATAGTTCCTTTTTAAACGCGATGCGGAACTGAAAAGGAAGATACGTGTAGAGCACGGGAATGTCGAGCGCCGACGCGTGATTCACGGCATAGACGTGCGGCTTCGATTTGTCGATCTTGTCGAGCCCGATCACCTTCACGGGCGACCAGATCGTCTTCATGATCAGCCACGACCAGGCGTAGGAGAACCAGTGCAGCCGACGTCCCGTGCGGTCAAACATGCCACCGGGGATCGCAAGCAGCCCCAGCACCAGCGTGTAAAGCCAGATCAGCGGGTCGAGGATGAAATACGAGCGCAGCCGGCTGAGCCAGCCGTGTTCGAGCCCTGGAATGGCATGGGAGCTTTGCCGCCTCGAGGCGAGCGGAGAAACGGTCGGCACAGCCTGGGGACCGCTCTGCAACTGCCCGTTTTCCACTTGATCCACAGATGACTTCACTTCCTGCACACTTCCATTCTAGGGGAAACTGCTGGCTGGATGAACCTCAAGTCCTCACTCCGAGTAGCCGCATCGCTTCCCCAACCAGATAAATCGACCCCGTCACCACCATGACCGTCTTAGGTCCCGCGACTGCTCGAGCCCGCTGCAGCGCCGCTCCGACGTCGGCAACCGCCTCAATCTCAGCGCCCGTACGGCTGCCGGCTTTCTGAATCTCTTCCGGCGACGCCGCCCTCGGATTGTCGGGCCTGGTGGCGATCACCCGGTCGGCCAGCGGGAATAGGATCTGCGTCATCTCTGAGATTGCCTTGTCACGCATCGCCCCGAAAACAAAAATCAGCGGACGGTCGTCATAGCGCTCCGAAAGGGCGGAGCGGAGAGCCCACGCACCCGCCGGATTATGCGCCACATCGAGCACAACCTCAGGCCAGCCAGACCGCGCTTGGAGTACGTGGAAGCGTCCAGGCCACCGCGTCTCGCGGATTCCACGTTCGATCGATTGCGCGGTGATGCCGGCAACTCCCAGCTTCGACAATTCTTCCGCCGCCCCCACGGCCAGCGCCACATTCCGCAACTGGTGACGCCCCAGCAGAGGAGTCTCCACAAGAATCTCCGTCCCCATCACCTGCAGTGGATATTCCTGACGATACTGAGCAGCGTCATCGTTCTCCGGGCGCTCGGAGAAAGATGAGGTTCTCTGAGTACCGAGTACTGAGTACTGAGTACTCCCCGGCGACACCGGGGGCACATACTGCACCGCACTGACTCCCTTCGCCCCCAGATCGAGAATCGTATTGCCGATGACGTCGTTCGCCTCAGGCTGCTGCGGCAGAGTCACGACCACGCCACCAGGGCGGATGATCCCCACCTTCTCGCGCGCAATCTCGCCCACTGTATTGCCGAGAAACTTCTGATGGTCGAGCGAAATGTCGGCAATCACGCTGACCAGCGGCTCCACGACATTGGTCGCATCGAGGCGCCCGCCCATGCCAACTTCGAGGACAGCAATCCCCACCCGCTCGCGCGCAAAGTGCGCAAACGCAATCGCCGTCATCATTTCGAAGAAGCTGGGATGCCATGGCAGCTGCCCCTCGCCCACGAGCCTCGCGGCAACTTGATCCACTTCCCCATGCAGCCGGGCAAAATCATCATCACGAATTGGTTCGCCGTTGACCTGAATGCGCTCGTTGATCCGCACCAGATGCGGCGAGGTATAGAGCCCCATCTTCAACTCTGACACCCGCAAGATCGACGCCAGCGTCGCCGCCGTCGAGCCTTTCCCGTTCGTCCCCGCAATCAGCACGCCGGGAAACGCCCGCTCGGGATGATTCATCGCCCCAAGCAACACACGCATGTGCGCCAAGTCGAACTTGTTCGACGGCGTCTGGGCCAGCTCGTGACCCAGTGCAAACATGCTCGCCACCGCGGTTTCGTAAGTCATGGGGAAGCTTCTAGCTCCTAGCTTCTAGCTTTGCGCCAGAAGTCCACGAGGATTGCCCAATTCCAGATTATCAAAACCGATTTGGGGATTCAGATCCGTGGGATTCGCACCGTATCAAGAGAAATGGCCGATCCCTATGGTCTGGCTAGAAGCTAGCAGCTAGGAGCTAGCGGCTTCCAACCATAAAATCCAGTGCGCGCGCGATGTAGGGCTTCAGCTCTTTGCGCGGAACCACTGCGTCCAGCATGCCGTGTTGCAGCAGGAACTCGCTGCGCTGGAAGCCAGGCGGGAGCTTCTGCCGGATCGTCTGCTCAATCACACGCGGCCCCGCGAAACCAATCAGCGCGCCCGGCTCCGCAATATTCAAATCGCCCAGCATGGCAAACGACGCAGTCACGCCTCCGGTGGTCGGATCCGTGAGTAGCGAAATGTAGGGAACTTTGGCCTTATCCAGCTTTGCCAGCGCCGCGGAAATCTTCGCCAGCTGCATCAGGCTGATGACTCCTTCCATCATCCGTGCGCCGCCCGATGCTGAGACAATAATCAGAGGAGTGCGCGTATCGGCCGCGCGCTCGACGGCTCGGGTAATCGCTTCACCCACAACCGCGCCCATGCTGCCGCCGATGAACGCATATTCCATCACACTCGTCACTACGGGTCGTCCCATCAGCTTGCCGTGAGCATTGATGACCGCGTCGTTGAGGCCCGTGTCCGCCTGCGCCTGCTTCAGCCGCGAGGAATACGGCTTCAAGTCCACAAACTTCAGCGGATCGGTCGATGCAATGTTCCCGTCGAACGTCTCATACTGGTTGTCGTCGAGCAGTTGCGCCAGCCGGGTGCGAGCGTCGATCCGAAAGTGCTTGTCGCACTTTGGACAGACGTTCATGTTCTCTTCCAGATCTTTCTTCCAGATGATCTGCCGGCAGTTCTCACACTTCACCCACAGCCCTTCGGTGCGGACTTTTTTCTCGCCCGAAGTGTCCAGCTCGCCGGCTTCGCGTTTAAACCAAGCCATAAGGATTTAGTGATTGCGTGAATTAGTGATTGAGTCATTGAGAATCCCTTTTAATGGCTCAATCACTAAATCTCCCAATCACTCAATTTCAGTACTCAATTCCTCTTTGCGCCATCACGCCCTTTTCATACGCGTGCTTCACCTGGCGCATCTCCGTCACTGTATCGGCGGCCTCGACGATTGTCGGGTGCGCGTTTCGGCCCGTCAAGATGACGTGCACCATTTCCGGTTTCTTCTTCAGGCTTTCGACCACCTTCGCCGGATCCAGCATGCCATAGCTGATGGCATAGTTAATCTCGTCGAGAATCACCAGGTCCCATGTGCCAGACTGAATCGCCTGATCGGCCTCGGCCCAGGCCTCTTCGACCATGCGAATGTCTTCCGGGTCCGGCTTCTCGGCGCCGACCTTCACGAAGCCGCGGCCCATCTGCTTCATGACAAACTTGTCGCCGAAGGCCTGCACGGCATCGAGTTCGCCGTAGTGCCACGAGCCCTTCAGGAACTGCAGCATCAGCACTCGCATTCCCTGGCCGACGGCTCGAAGAGCGGTTCCCATCGCCGCAGTGGTCTTGCCTTTACCCGGGCCGGTGTTCACGATAATCAGACCACGACGGATGTCAGCCATGCATGAATCGGAGGTTTGATTCTACTAGATGCTGCCCCTCGCGGGTCATCCTCCCGCGCCGATATCGGTCGATTGCTCCGCGGCCAGCCCGGAAAGACTCCTGTCCGATACTGGACACTCCAGTCCCGGAGTGGACAATGGGCGCGGTTCCCCGGCCCGGCTGGTTCCGTATTTCAAGGATTTGGCGGGTCCTCCGCTTGGAAGCGGAGTTGCTGTAACTCGGGGTAGTGGATGTGGGGCGCGCTGCTTCGGGTTGGAAGCTCGGACGACATGGGGCTTTCGGAATTTTCCAAGAAACAATACAGCCTCTGGCACCGTCTTTATTCTTAGAGAAAGACGTTCGACCATGACTTGAGACGTTTTACTCACCCGTTGTTGATGTTGATACAAATGTCGCAGCGGATAACTTTTCCACGGAACTCCAGCATCCTAGGTTGCGTAGCTCGGTCAGGCGGATCTCTGTCCCCTCGCAAACCGCGGAGGTCTCATCGTGCTCAACAAGTGTGCAGTGTTGTTGTTGTCTCTGCTCGTAACCCTGCCGGTCTTCGCGGGCCAGCATGTTGCGGTGCATCCGCGGACGTCGATCGACTCCGCTGACCAGTCCACGATTAAAGAGATCGTGGAAATGGAGCGGCAAGCCAAGGAAGCCAGCCTCCACCGCGATCCCGACTTCTCCCAGCGCACCCTCGCTGAGGATTACGTTGCCATCACCCCGCTGGGACAAGTCACGACCAAGCAGGACACCGTCTCCGCCCGCAAGAGCGGCCAGCTCCGCTATGAAGCCATCGATGTCAGTGACATGGTGGTGCGCGTCTACGGCGACACCGCCGTCGTGACAGCCCGCGCCGACGTGAAGGGACACCAGCTCGGCGAAGACTTCAGCGGCCCCTACCGCTACACGCGCGTCTGGGTCCGCCGTACCGGCCACTGGCAGGCCGTAAGCTACCAGGCCACCGTCACGCAGTAGAACTGCACCGCGTCCTGAACGTTTGCCGCGCATCAATCCCGCAGCGTCATCCTGTGTTCGAACTGAGTTTTCGCGGGAAAGGTGGTACAGAACCTGGCAAACTCCAGCCGCGAAGCGGCGGCATGTGAAAGCCCGGCACGGCAGTGCCGGGTAGGCGTCGAAATACTCAAAGAGTCCCGCAGGGACGGCACCGTTTTTCACGCACACCTTTTCAACGGTGTCACCCACTCTCGTCTCGAAAGCTGGCCGCCTAGCCTACAATGTGGCCTCATTCTATTCGGAAGGGAAAGCCCATGGTCTCCAAAGCTCCTTCGCCGCATCGGCGCAATCTGTTCACCCTCGTGCTGCTCGCACTTCTCTGGACCTCTTCATCCCTAGCTCAGCAACCCCAACTCTCCGAGGTTAAGCGCACCCAGATCGAAGCCGCCGTTACCAAGTACATGGCGACAACCCACGTCCCCGGACTCTCCGTCGCAGTCGTCGAAAACGGAGAATACGAGTGGGCCGCCGGTTTCGGCCTGGCCGATGCCGAGAACAACGCCCCCGCCAGCGAACACACGCTCTTCCGCCTGGCCTCGATCTCCAAGTCCCTCACGGCCACGGCCGCGATGCAACTCGTCGAGCGCAAACAACTCGATCTCGACGCGCCCGTCCAGAAATATTGCCCGGCATTTCCGCAGAAGCAGTCTCCGATCACCACGCGCCTGGTGATGGGACATCTCGCCGGCGTCCGCCACTACAAATCCGGTTCGCAGGACGATCTCGAAGTCGGCAACACAAAGCATTTCGACGACCCTATCCAGGCCGGACTCGACTTCTTCAAGAATGATCCTTTGGTCTCGGACCCGGGAAAGCAGTTTCACTACTCGACCCAGGGCTACACGTTAGTCGGCTGCGTCGTTGAGGGAGCTTCACAGGCAAAGTATGTGGACTTCGTGCGCAAAAATGTTTTCGTCCCTGCTGGCATGGACAACACGCAAGTCGACAATCGCTTTGCCATCATCCCCTACCGCACGCGCTTCTATCGCAAGACCGAGTCGGGCACGGTGCAGAACACCGACTTCCTCGACTCCAGCTACAAGATTCCGGGTGGCGGCTGGCTCTCTTCCGCGGAGGACATGGCAAAGTTTGAAGTGGCCATTCTGAACGACAAGCTGATCAAGCGATCTACGCGCGATCTGATGTGGACGCCGCTGAAGCCGTCCGACGGTTCGAAGGACAACTACGCCCTCGGCTGGGGATCCTGGACCAAGAACGGCCTCGCCGTCGTCGGCCACTCCGGAGGTCAGCAAGGCACCAGCACGCAATTCCTGATTGCCCCCACGCTGCGCGCCGGAGTTGTCGTGCTCACCAACATGGAAGATGCCGATCCCGACAAACTAGCCTGGGAAATCCTGAAAGTGCTGGCGGGAACGAGAGAGAGCGCGCCTCAGAAATAAAGTCAGGCGGTTCACGCTTAGGGGCCGAACTGGACTAGTTTTTCGGAGCTTTCGGCGTCAACTTCCGGATAATAAATTCCTGAAAGATGTTAGAGACGGCGGTGGCTCCAATTCCAATGGCTCCGTTCTCGAGCGTCAACCCCGCTCCGTCGCGATCCTGGGGCGGATAGTAGAGATTCGAAATCCCGCCCGCCGCCAGGTTTCCCAGGACATTCGAGTAATTCGGCTGCCAGCGTCCGTTGTCTCCCTTGCAGATCACCGCGTTCGCGAGCGCATACAGAAACCGCGAAGACGTGCTGCCGGTTCCTTTGTAGAAATACCGCGGATCCTGTTTCAGCAGCGATGGCAGGATCGCGCTTCCAATAAACGTTCCCGCAACCGTGTCGGCATAGCCGGCGCCAAAGCGTTTGGCATACCCTTGCGCGCCTTGCCCGTACCCGCGAAAGTGATTCTGCGCCTGCTCCACTCCCGCCGCGCCCGCCACAAATACAAAGGTGAATGGATCCACCACCGTCCTCCCGGCCAGTTTGAATTTCTGTTTCGCATCGAGCGGAGCGGCATTCGGGACGTAGCTGACGTAGAAATTTGGCAGCACGCCGAACACACGCTGCTGCTCTTCCACCTTCATCTGGTCTTCTGCGACTTCGACCCGTGTGACTCCGACCTCCACATCCGTTTCAGTCGTAGCCACCGCCAGCGCGGAACTGGGGAGAATGTAGTTCTCGCCCGAATGCAGCGTTCCAGAAGATGTCTGCGTCGCGAATCCTGACGCGGTAATGGTCAGCTGAAAAGATCCGGGAGCAACGTGGGTAAAAGAGAATTCCCCTTCCGTGTCGGAAAGTGCTTCCTGGCTCGCCGACGGACTGTCGACAGTGAGCTTCACCCGTGCCCCGGCGACGACCGCTCCGCTTTGATCGGTGACCGTTCCGCTGATGCTGCCAGGCAGTCGCTCGCCGGTCGACGGCATCTCCGGCTGGATCGCACCGTTTTCCCGACTGGGCATAGGCGCCTGTGGAGCGGGCTGTCCTAGGCAGGACGCAACACCCAATACGACAAGGGCAAACCCCAGCCCAGAGGTGAAATGGAAAGCCATCAATCGCTAAACTCTATCCTCTCCCTGATCGCTTGCCAGATCACCAAAGTGCCCTCATTTCAGACTCTTCGCGATGAAACCGGAGTGCGGCGGGGACACACTGTCGAGCGGCCGACTCGAGAAATGCCCCCCTGGTCTTCGAACTTGGATGCGCGCTGGAGCCGTGCGGTAGCCCGCACAAGGCTCCCCGCCTCGCCTTAAGCGTAGGATGGCCGCGTGAAAGCCCTAGTGGCGCCGGTTACTTCGGTTATGCGATCTGATGGGCAAATTAGTTTCGTTTCATCATCCGGAGTCATCTGAATTTGTTGGAGTTTGTTTATGCGATTATTGCGATCATTGCTGACATCCCTGCTAAGGATGCTGCCCGACCCTGACAGCCCGAAGACACCAACAGTTGCTGTGATGCCGCTTTCCAGTTCGCGCTTTGATCGACCGTCGTTACATTCGACTGATCCTGCCCACGAATGCGCGGACCGCCCCTGGCTGGGATGTCCAGCTTGTTTTAATGCAACGGGCGACCCGTTCGCAACTGTCAACAGCCATCGCCAGACGTACTCAAAAACAGGATAACCTGTTACATTGCTGCACCGAAGGAGGCGCGCTGCCAGCGAACCCCTGCGGCACTGCGTGAAATCGCGATGGATCGCCCCAAGAAGGACTCGGCCGGTGCCGCAAGCGGTCTCTTCGAAATTGGACACGCGTGAGGATTGAGCGTAGCCTTAAGACTGAGTGAGCAGTTCCTCTCCTCTTTTCAGGTCCTCTGAACTAAGTCAGTCCATCTGAAGTACGCTTCTCTTAGTGCATGCGGAGGATTCCCATGTTTGATCCCAAAGCTAACAAGCAGCCGAAGGCATCGGTTGCCGCTCCCTCACAAGGCTCCCGAGGCAAGTTGACAATGATGGCGAACGCCGTCCCGTCAGACGGCAAGATCCGAGAGCGGGCCTACGAGCTGTACGAAAGCCGTGGTCGGGGACCCGGACAAGACGAGCAAGACTGGCTCCGGGCTGAGAAGGAACTCCTGAAACAGCAGTGATGAAGAGGCACATCCAGGGCCTCCTTGGGGTCTGGGGAAAGGCTGGAGGAATTCGTTTATGGCTTGCTTAATTTGCAAGGATCTTGAACGAACTCTTGACTTCAGACGTAGCAAGTACTTCGAAGCCCGTTCCGCTGCGTATTTCCAAGTCAGCACGAAGCTTGCGGCCCAGAAAAACGTCGATATGGAGCGCGCCAAGAGCGACTTGGAAGAGCACCAGTTGGCCTGCGCCTCCGCCGCGAAGGCGAGGCAGTCGTTGAGCAAGAGCCCAGAGGCAGCTCTCGACTCCGGCCGATGAGTACCTCAATGCGTGCAATCGCGATAATGAGATGGGCCGCCGTCGGGAGAGCCAACGGAGTAATGATTAGGTTGGCAAAAAGCCAGACGGAGGATCATCGTCATGCAGATTAAGTCCATTTGGTATCGATTTAGGTAAGACCACCTTCCACCTTAGATTGCACTGGAAAACCGTTCCCAGGTGGTAATCCGCAAGAAGTTCTCACGTTCACAGCTACCGGAGTACACGGCCAAATCTGCCTTCATCGTTGATCGGGATGGAGGCGGGAGTGGGATCGCATGTTCTGGGACGAGCCGGACTCGTACACCGCTGGGTGACGCAACTGATCGGTCATGATGATGAGGATGTTCGGTTGTCCGGCTGACATGGCTCTAGCCCCCCTTCATTTGACTCACCGGTAGAAATTCATCACCCAGCGACTCACACGCAACAATGCAGGGTATAAGCAGTGGACCGCCCCGTCACCTGTCAGAACAGACATACGCGAAGGAAACAGGTCTGAGCCTTGAGGATTGTGTCTGAGTAAATGGGTAAGTTGACGTAACCAAGCCCTCGAAGCTCTCTATTTCGCGGGCGCCGCGTCCGCCAGGCCTTTCACATTCTTCTTTAAGAACTCTCGAATCGCGGCCCACGCGCCCTGATTCTGTTCGTAGGAGAATCCGCCGTGATTGGCGCCGGGAACGGTATAGAGCTGGTTGGGCACGCCCGCTGCGTCGAGCGCTTTGTGCAGGCGCACGGACTGCTCATACGGAACGAGCGCGTCTTTGTCGCCGTGAATCGTGATGATGGGCGGCGTGTTCTTGTCGACGTAGCGGATGGGCGACAGGCGCTTCGCAAGCTCGTCAGCATTCGGCTGATCGCCCAGCCATGCGACTGCATATCCCTTGGCGTTCGGTCCGTGCAGCTCGTCCAGAACGTCGGCGATGCCAAACCAGTTCACAATCGCCGCGACACGGGGATCTTTGTCGGTCCCGGGATTCTGGCTCCAGACGTTGTCTTCACCCGTGTAGCACTCGTGGTCAAATCCCGCCGCGGGCGTGAGCATGCCGGTTGTGAGGGCCAGGTGACCTCCGGCCGATCCGCCTTGAAGCACCACGCGGTTGGGATCAAAGTTGTACTTCTTCGCGTTGGCAAACACCCAATGCAGCGCGCACCGGCAATCTTCCACCGCCGCCGGAGCCAGCGACACCTGCGCCATACGGTATTCGACATTCACGGCAGCGAATCCCCTCTGGAGGTAGGGCATGATTTCGAGCACGCGACTTTCCTTCGTGCCCGCGATCCAACCGCCGCCATGGATCACGATGACGACGGGCGTGGGCTGCGACTTGCCGGCGGGTGTATATACGTCGAGCTTGGCCTCGTAGTTGTTGGCGGTGTGATAGACGATGTTGGGATGCACCTCGTAACGGAACAACTCGGCGGTGAAGGTTGGTGCGTCGGATTGCGCAACGGTCATCGATGCGGAAAGCAGCAGGGAGGCAAGTAGGAGTTTTCGCACAGGTTCCTTGAGTGAATCTAGTTTTGCGCCGCCGTACGGCGCGAAACGGATGATACTCCTCAACGTGAAGGTGCAGCGGGGGCATTTCAGCGTAATCGCGCTTACATCGCTCAAAACCTCCTTGGCCGGGTCAACGAGTGCTCTGGCGATGTCTCAACAGCTACGAGAAGCCCCCGAGCTATTTGCGCTTTGGACGTCCGAAGGGCGGCTTGCCTAGCGGGGTTTTACCGCCGCCCAAGTACCACTCAGAGCCCTGTTTGTGCGCCATCGTCAGTACGGGATGCTGTTTCCAATCGGAGAAAAACTCTCTGATGTCTTTCTGCTCAAAAAGATGTTCCAAGGTAGCTGTCACAATGCAGGTGCGAAGGGTTTCGTCACCCTCAGCATAGAGTCGGCCTAGCCAGTCCTTTAGTTCCTTGAGGATTTCTCGGGGAACGGCGGAATCTCTCCAGAGGCTGGCAAAGATATTCACCAACGTCGCACCAGCGGAGTATCTCGAATCAGACCACTCGCCGTCAGGGTCTTCTTTTAGACATCGCCCATAGTAGCATGTCACAAAACCCTTGTACTCATTGGGCGTGAACGGCGGTTCGATGCGAAAACGGGCGTCATCAATAAGCGCATTTGTGAATCCAAGAATTTCAATGTCGTCGCTCTTCAACCAGCGACGAACATCACCGAGTTGTACCGTATCCGTTTTGGGGGTCCATTCGGCATTGTCAGGAGCTACCCATAGCTTGTTGATGATCTCTTGGAGCGTCTCACTCATGTCTGGCCTTGAAAAGAAAACGCTGGCTCGTCGGTATGCCGATATTACTACCAAGAACTCTAACTGACGAAACCAGGCCGATCGCACTCATTTACGGAGCGGTTGCAGGTCGGAAGATTGGGTGAACGACTCCAGGCTGATGAACCCTCTTCGGCAGTTCGAGCCCGCAATTTCGATGGTGTTCGACTCGAGAAGCGCGCCTTTTCAAAAGATCGTTCCGTCGTCGGGCTTCAGAATGAGGATGCTAGTTGCCGCTCTCGCCAACTTTGAGCACAGCCAAGAAAGCTTCCTGGGGGATGTCGACGCGGCCGATGCGCTTCATTCGCTTCTTGCCTTCTTTCTGTTTCTCGAGCAGTTTGCGCTTACGGGAAATGTCGCCGCCGTAGCACTTGGCGATGACGTTTTTGCGCATGGCGTGAACGGTTTCGCGGGCGATGATCTTGGCGCCGATGGAGGCCTGGATGGGGACCTCGAACATCTGGCGGGGGATGAGTTCCCTCATCTTGGACACCAGCAGTTTCCCGCGTTCGTAGGCGAAGTCGCGGTGCACGATGATGGAGAGGGCGTCGACGGGCTCTCCGGCGACGAGGATGTCGAGCTTCACCATGGGAGATTCCCAGTAGTCGGCGAGGTGGTAGTCGAGGGAAGCGTAGCCGCGGGAGACGGATTTGAGGCGATCGTAGAAGTCGAGGACGATTTCGTTCAGCGGCAATTCGTAGTGCAGCATGACGCGCGAGGAGCTGACGTATTCGAAGGTTTTCTGCTTGCCGCGTTTTTCTTCGACGAGCGCGAGGATTCCGCCGACGTATTCTTCGTTGGTAAGAATGGTGGCGAGGATGACGGGCTCTTCGATTTTTTCGATTTCGCTGGGATCGAGCCAGCGCGAAGGATTGTCGATCTCGACCATCTTGCCGTCGGTTTTATAGATCTTGTAGCGGACGCCGGGAGCTGTGGTGATGAGGTCGAGATTGAATTCGCGCTCGAGACGCTCCTGAATGATTTCCATGTGGAGCAGGCCGAGGAATCCGCAGCGGAATCCGAAGCCGAGCGCGACCGAACTTTCAGGTTCGAAGAAGAAGGAGGAATCGTTCAGGCGAAGTTTTTCGAGGGCTTCGCGGAGTTGCGTGTGCGCGTGAGCATCGATGGTGTAGAGCCCGGCGAACACCATGGGCTTGATTTCCTCGAAGCCGGGCAGAGCCTCGAGGGCGGGATTGTTGTCGTGGGTGATGGTGTCACCGATCTTCGTGTCGGCGACGTTCTTGATGTTGGCGATGATGAATCCGACCTCGCCGGCCACGAGCTGATCGATTTCCACGGGCTTGGGTGTGAGGACGCCGAGAGTTTCCGCGTCGAAGGTGGTGCCGTTCCACCAGAGGCGAATGCGATCGCCCTTCTTTAGCGTTCCTTGAAATACGCGGGTTAGCACGATGACGCCGCGGTAGGGGTCGAACCAGGAGTCGAAAACCAGCGCCTGGAGGCGGTTGTCGGGCGATCCCTTGGGCGGAGGGACGCGCTTCACGATGGCTTCGAGCACGTCGGGCACGCCCTGGCCAGTTTTGGCGCTGATGAGAACGGCGTCGGTGGCATCGAGGCCGACGGCGCCTTCGATCATTTCTTTGGTGCGCGGGATGTCGGCGCTTTGCAGATCGATCTTGTTGATGACGGGAATGATTTCGAGGCCGTGATTGATGGCGAGATAGGAATTCGCCAGCGTCTGGGCTTCGACTCCCTGCGAGGCGTCGACGACGAGCAGCGCGCCTTCGCACGAGGCGAGGGAGCGTGAGACTTCGTAGGAGAAATCCACGTGGCCGGGAGTATCGATGAGGTTGAGCTGGTAGGTCTGGCCGTCTTGCGCGGTGTACATCATGCGGACTGCGTGGGCCTTGATAGTGATGCCGCGCTCGCGTTCGAGGTCCATGGAGTCGAGGACCTGGGCCTGCATTTCGCGCGCGGTGAGGGATCCGGTGAGCTCCAGCAGGCGGTCGGCGAGCGTGGATTTGCCGTGGTCGATGTGCGCGATGATCGCGAAATTGCGGATGAAAGCGGCGTCCATGGGTGAGTGGCTAATCTTCAATTCTAACAGGGGGAGAGCGGTACTCAGTACTCGGTACTCAGTACTCAGTGGCAGTTCTTTTGGGGTTGGGAATATGTTTTTTGGTTCCGGATGCGGGGGTGAGGTTTCTTCGGTAGAATCCTGCTCTGCCGGATCTTGCTTGACTTGTTCTGAGGAGAAGAAGCATGCGCAAACTGCCTGTTGTCGTCCTCTTGGTACTCGCGAGCCGAATCGTTGCTGCGGCGCAGGCTCTTTCGCCTGCGGTGCAGGCTTTCGTCAAAGTGAATGCTCCGGTCGTCGCGCTGACTCACGTCCGCGTGATCGACGGGACGGGCGCGGCGGCACGGGAAGATCAGACCATCATCGTCAGCAAGGGGAAGATTGAATCGGTGGGCGATGCGTCGGCGGCGAAGGTTCCAGCGGACGCGCGGGTGCTGGACCTGCATGGGTACAGCGTGATCCCGGGGCTGGTCGGGATGCACGACCACATGTTTTATCCGATGGGGAATGGTGTGTTCGGAGAGATGGCCTACAGCTTCCCGCGACTGTATCTGGCCGGCGGTGTGACTACGATTCGAACCACCGGCGCGCTCGAACCTTATACGGATCTCGAATTCAAGAAGTCCATCGATGCGGGACAAACTCCCGGGCCGAAGATGCACGTAACGGGGCCGTATCTCGAGGGCAAGGGGTCGTGGGCGATTCAGATGCACCAACTCACCGGACCGGAGGATGCGGCGCGCACCGTGAACTTCTGGCTCGACCAAGGCGTCGATAATTTCAAGGCTTACATGTTCATCACGCGCGCGGAGTTGGGCGCAGCGATTGCGGCCGCACACAAGCGCGGAGCGAAGGTGACCGGACATCTTTGCGCCGTAAATTTCCGCGAGGCCGCGGACCTGGGAATTGACGATCTGGAACATGGACTGTTCGTGGACACCGAATTTATTTCGGGGAAGAAACTTGATGAGTGTCCCGAGGACGGAGAGGACCCGGTGGGCATGGCAAAGCTGGATGCTAATGCAGGGCCGTTGCACGACACGATCCAGTATCTTGTGCAACATCATGTCGCCGTGACTTCAACTCTGCCGGTATTTGAAATGGGCAGTTTTCCCGGGCGGCCCACAATACAAAGGCGAGTTCTGGACGCGCTATCGCCCGATGCCCGCAGCGCGGTGCTGGCGAATCGGGTTCGAGCGAGCGACGACAATCGTATTCGTCAACGTTTTGGGAGCGAGGGTTCGCCCTATGCGGCAGCGTTCAAGAAGGAGCTGGAATTTGAGTATGCGTTCTCGAAAGCAGGCGGACTGTTACTGGCGGGACTCGACCCCACGGGAATGGGAGGAGTCATCGCGGGATTCGGCGATCAGCGGGAAGTGGAATTGCTGGTGGAGGCTGGGTTCACGCCGCTGGAGGCGATCCACATTGCGACTGCGAACGGTGCGCAGTTTCTGGGAGAGTTCGATCGCATCGGGACGATTGCGGCGGGCAAGCAGGCGGATTTGGTCGTGATCAAAGGCGATCCGTCGAAGAAGATCGACGACATTGAAAATGTGGAGACGGTATTCAAGGACGGCATCGGGTACGACTCGGGCAAGCTGATTGAGTCGGTGCGCGGCGTGGTGGGCAGCAGATAGTATTCAGTACCCAGTACTCAGTACTCAGTACCTAGTGACGACAGGATTGCTGACGCGCTCGGTACTGAGTCGAGCAGAATCAGAATTCCATGATCGTTCTCGCCTCCGCATCGCCACGACGCCAGGAGCTTCTGCGCAACGCGGGGATTCCGTTTGCTGTTGAGCCAGCCAATATTGATGAGACTCCCCGGGCAGGCGAGGCGCCGCGTGAGTGTGCGGAGAGGCTGGCGCGGGAAAAGGCGCTCGCGGTGTGGCGAACTCGGCCGCAAGATTGGGTGCTGGGAGCGGACACGATTGTGGTTGTGGATGATGCCATTCTGGGCAAGCCGGTTGATCCCGCAGATGCCGTGCGCATGCTGAGACTTCTGTCCGGGCGCGTGCATCGCGTGATCACTGCCGTGTGTCTGGTGAGGGCAGGCGACAGTCGCGATCTGTTAAGAGCAGCGGAGTTGGCGCGAACTGCCTCAGAGACGACGCTGGTGACGATGAATGCGTTGTCGGAGGATGAGATTCGCGAGTATGTCGCTAGCGGCGAACCCGAGGACAAGGCGGGAGCGTATGCGATTCAGGGGATGGCTTCGCGCTGGATTCCGCGGATTGAGGGAGACTACAGCAACGTGGTGGGACTGCCGGTGGCGCTGGTTTATCGCATGCTGCGAGAGCAGGGAGGAATTTGAATGCCACGCGTGCGCACGTGCACTTCGGGGCTAAGACTTCTTTTGATCTTCTTCCTTCGGGGCTTCCTTCTTTTCTTCTTCAGGGCTTTTCAACGCGGCTTTGAAGTTGCGGATGCCTTCGGCCAAGCCTTTGCCGACGTCGCCCAACCTACTGGTGCCGAAGAGCAGGAAGGCGAGGACGATTACCAAAAGCCAGTGCCATGGCGAGAACTCACCCATAATTTCTCCACGGGGACGGCCTTCGCGAGTCCTGCGTAAGTGGCCGAAATCCCTGAGAAAAGTTTAGGCTTCCCTATCTGCGGAGTCAAAGGTGCGGATGGGAGTGTCCGCCCCACACGCTCACCTGCAGTGAGGCTGGGAGTCTATCCTCGAAGGACATACTGTTCCCGGAGGTCAGATCGGATGGTCAGGCGCTACGTGGTTGCGATTCTTTTGCTCCTCTTTTTTGTTGTGCACGTCGAGAATATCGCGGCGCAAAGTCCGGCTCCGTCGGCAGGCGCTGCGACCAGCGAACCGCGCAAGACCAGCGAACCGTACACGGGAGATCTGTCGGTTTTCGAATCGCCGGGGCGCGAGGACAGGCTTCAGATCAACCGCGTGATGGATCTTCTTGGCATCGCGGCGGGGAAGGGAGTGGCCGACATTGGCGCGGGGTCGGGATGGTTTACGGTTCGCGCGGCGCGGCGGGTCGGCGCCGGCGGGTCGGTGTACGCGGTCGATATTAATCCAGAAGCGATCCGCTATGTCAGCGAACGGGCGCGGAAGGAGAAGCTGCAGAATGTGAAGACGATTCTGGGCAAGTCGGACGATCCGGTCTTGCCGGCGAATTCCGTGGATGCGGTGTTGCTGCTCAAGACGTACCACGAAGTTGCGCAGCCGGTGGCGTTGCTGCGAAATCTGCGCGGGGCGCTGCGTCCGGGGGCTAAGGTGGGGATTATTGATCGCAACGGAAACGGAGAAGACCACGGAGTCGGAAGCGGCGTTGTGATTCGCGAGGCGCACGAGGCTGGCTACACACTGCTCGAGCAGTACGACTTTGTGAAGGGCGACAAGATGGATTATTTTCTCGTATTCACGGCAAGACCGTAACTTCGTCGGAGGCGGACCACGTAGTTCTGCTTAGGTCCGCAAACGCTGGAAGATCGGCGTCGGAGGCGGCGCCCTGCGGGCTTGCCCACGCGGCTTCCATGCTTGGCCAATCGTCGAAATAGAGCTCAATGATTGCATCCCACCCTGGGGTGCGCCTGGGATCGGCGACGACAAAATCCTGGATGTACTTGCGGACGCCGGGCAACGCCTTCGCCAAAGGGCCGTGAATTTCTTGCAGGTGACGGCGGAATTCTTCCTGCGTCAGGTCGCGGCGTTTGTAGAGGACGACCATGAACTTCAGCATGCTTCTCGAGGCCTCGCAAGAATTTTAGCTACAGAGGAACGGGAGGGAGCTTCAACTTCTTCACCGCGATGATAGAAAGTGCAGTAGAGTCCTCAGGGGCTAAAGAGTGTGCGTGAGAACTGGTGCCGTCCCTCCGGGACTCGCTCTCTGGTCCCATCCTACCCGGCACTTACGTGCCGGGCTATCACATGCCGCCGCTTCGCGGCTGGATTTTGGCATTACGCGGCCCTGAAAGGGCCGCTCTTCCACGGCGGTACACGCGTTTGTGGTGCACCGGTTGGTGGGGCATGCATCGATGATTTTTCGGCCCCTCTGAAGCCGTTCTGCCGGCTGACAGGGCTTCAGGCGCTTTCGATCATTCCGGCTAGAAGCAGCGCGCGGCGCGGTAGTTCCGAGATGATGATGTGTTCGTGAACGGCGTGTGCGCCCTGGCCGTGACCGCCCATGCCGTCGAGGGTGGGAATGCCGATGCCGGCGGTGAAGTTTCCGTCGGAGCCTCCGCCGACTGAGGCCTCTTCGAGTTTCCAGTCGATCTGCTTCGCGATGGCCTGCGCTTTCTCGTAGAGTGCGGCGACGCCGGGAGTGCGTTCCATGGGCAGGCGATTGACGCCGCCTTCGATGCTGAGCTTGCAAAGCTTGTCGAAGGGCTTCAGGGCGCGAAGTTTGCGATCGAGCGTGGCGGCCTGCTTCGCGTGGGCGATGCGCACGTCGATTTCGGCGGTGGCTTCGGCGGCGATTACGTTGGTGCGGGTCCCGCCACGAATCACGCCGGGGTTCACGGAAAGGCCGCTAGGCAAATCGTTCAGCTTGGAGATAGCCGTGATCTGTCGGGCGAGTTCGAGGATGGCGCTGTGTCCCTTGCCGGGATCGAGTCCGGCGTGGGCGGCGACGCCTTTGACGTTCAGAACATATTCACCGACGCCCTTACGCGCAGTCTTTACGGCGCCGCACGGACCTGCGGGCTCGAGCACGAGTACGGCAGCGGATTCTTTCGCCAGGGCCTCGGTAATTTTGCGGGAAGAGTAGCTGCCGACTTCTTCGTCGGAGACCAAGAGCACCGTCACTGGGCGAGGGAGCGCGCCGTGCCAGGTTTGCAAGGCGGCAATCGCGTAGAGCATGAGCGCGATGCCTGATTTCATGTCGAGCGCGCCGGGGCCGTGCATGCGGTCGTCGGTGACGTGGCAGGGCATAGTCGCGAGAGTGCCGAGCGGGTAGACGGTGTCGAAGTGGCCGAGGAGCAGAACAGGCTTGAGCTTTTCGCGGCCGGGGAAATCGATCTGAACGGTGTCGGCGTAGTCGTCAGCGTGGTGGACGCGGGCGTGCCCTCCGACGGCTTCGAAGCTTCCGGCGAGGAAGGCGCCCATGCGGTCGGCGGCGGCCTTGTTGTCGCTGGGGGATTCGATTTCGACAAACTCGCGGATGGTCTGGACGAGTTGTTCCTGGCGTGCTTCGAAGTAGCGCAGGCGCTCGGTCCAGATGGGATCCGCTTGGAATGCTTTGGTTCGGCTTGGCTTGGAACGTGAGGTTCTCTTGCCCGGCATGATGCGCTCGTCTCCGGCCCGGGAAGAGGACGCACCTGCGGGCCAAGTCGTACAGTATAATCTTCAAGCCGTTTTGAGACGAACGAGTTTGAGACGAACATGAATGAGAGCAGCCCTGTGCCGGAATCTTCGCCCGGCTTGACGAAGACCGTGCTGGACATCCACGACATTCTGAAGATCCTGCCGCACCGCTATCCGTTCTTGCTGATTGACCGCGTGCTCGAACTGAAGCGCAAAGAGCGCATTGTCGCCATCAAGAACGTCACCATCAATGAACCATTCTTCGTCGGGCACTTTCCGGGGCTGCCCATCATGCCGGGCGTGCTGATTGTGGAGGCTATCGCGCAGGCTGGAGGCGCGCTGCTGCTGACGGAGGTCGAAGACCGCAACGATAAGGTCATGGTGTTCACCGGGATTGAGCGGGCCAAGTTCCGCCGGCCGGTCAGTCCTGGGGATCAGTTGCGGCTGGAAGTTGAAGTAAAAGGCTGGCGCACGGTGCCCGGAATGACTGCAGCGAAGATGCAGGGATACGCGTATGTAGGCGAGCGGCGCGTGGCTGAGGCAGCGGTGTCGTGCCAGTTGATCGACAGTTCGCGGGGCCGGGGAACGGATGATGGCGGTTCGAGAGTGTGATACCTCAGCTGTTTGAAGAGCTTTAACCACTAAGGACACTAAGGTTCACGAAGGAAAGCCACTACACGCTCCTCGTCCATGAATTCTTCCTCCATGAACGTACATCCTACGGCCCTGATCGATGCGCGCGCGAAGGTTCCTGCGTCGTGCAAGATCGGGCCGTATTGCGTGATCGGGGCGGACGTCGAAATGGGAGAGGGGTGCCACCTTGTGTCGCATGTGGCGATCGAGGGGCCGACGAAAATCGGCGCCGACAACGGCTTCTTTCCTTTTTGCGCCATCGGCATGGCGCCGCAGGATGTCACTTACAAAGGCGAGCCGACGCGGCTGGAGATCGGCGACCACAACGAGATCCGCGAGTATGTGACCATCAGTCGCGGCACGGTGAAGGGCGGGGGGCTGACCAAAGTCGGCAGTCACCTGCTGATCATGGCGTATACGCATATCGGGCACGATTGCGTGATTGAGGATCATGCCATGCTGGTGAACGGCGCGACGCTGGGCGGGCATGTGACGGTGGAAGAATGGGCGGTGGTCGGAGCGCTGTGCCCGGTTCACCAGTTTGTGCGCATTGGGGCGCATTCGTACATCGGCGGCGGGACTACGATCACGCAGAATGTTCTGCCGTACTCCATGACGTCGGCGGCGCGCGACACGCACGCGTATGGGATGAATAAAGTTGGGCTCGAGCGGCGCGGGTTTTCGAAAGAGCGCATTGCGAAGATTCATCACGCGTATAAGATTCTGCTGGCTTCGAAGATGAACACGTCCCAGGCGCTGGAAAAGTTGAAGGCCGAACCCGATCACGGGCAGGATGTGGATATGCTGATTCGGTTCATCGAGGGGTCGGAGCGGGGGATTATCAAGTGAGCAGTCGCTCGATTTGGGTCAATGTGCGTAATCGCAATCTTGCGACAGTTGAGGTCTAAAATGGTCGCAATTCATGGTTGAACCTATCTCAGCGCAAAGGGCCATTGGCTACAGCCTGTACAGAAGTCCAGCACTGTGGGTTTTCTTAGTGACGTTTACCGTCCTAGCCATACACCCTATCCCGGAGTGCATTGATTGCGAATTCCCTCGCCCTTGGGGACGAGACGACCTTGCCTATCTCCACGTTTCTGGCATTCTCGACGTGTGGTTCGTCGTGGCGTCGATCACTGCGGGGTTTTGCTCAATCCGAAAGTACTGGCTCGTGCCGGTCTCAATCGTTCTCGCCCATCTGATGACCCAACCGCTGGGCGGTGTTGCGCTGTGGTCTCTCTGGTCCAACGAAGCACCTGTGATTGTGCTCCTAGGTTGTGTGGCGGGGGCGGCCGGTTTGTTGGTGGGAGCATCTATTCGGTTCTTAGTTAAACGCTTTGTGAGGCCCACGTCCTGATTTCGGACGCAGTGCAGAAGACTCGGCTCGGAGTCCATCTGTCGAAATCCATCTGTCGAAACTAGGCCATTACTTTGACCGCTCGTCTTTGAGTGTAGCGGCGATTCAATGTCAACTAATGCGTTTCAGCGTAGTGAAACGGCCCCACTTATCCATTTCGCAGCCACACTTCCCACAGGTGCCGCCAGCCCAGAGCGCCTGCGTCAGTGATTTGGGTCGCCGCAGTCGCGGCATCGCAGCACCGCAAGTTGGACAGTTCACAGGTTTTGTATTGATACCCCATCGATTTCTTGTGACCGTGCCGAATGCCACCAACAGACTACCGAAGAAGAGAATCGAAGTCATGACGACCAAAACCACATTCATTACGTGATCGGGAATGAGTATCCCTAGCACGATGTCTAACAGCACACAAAGCGGGAAGCCTAGCAGAATGGACCTTGCGATTGTGCCCTTGGCCGGACTCATGTCGCGGGAAGGAGGACTGTAATCTTCGGAAGCCAACTGGATCAGGGGCATAGGAGTCTGAAGTACGACCCCACAGTTTGTGCAGAAGATGCGGCCTCCATCGACATGAACGCCGCACTTTGTGCAGGTTCTCCCAGGGTCCGTGTTCGCCCAACGAGCCGTCATCAGACACGATCATACGCTTCGCATGCGGCAACTGTTGTTAGCAGGCTGTAACACGTTTTGACTGCCGGTCGATGTATGTAATGGCGATGGGGGCAGCCGTATTCAACAGGCCAAAGACCCCCTCAAAGTAACACTTTTCGGGGCTTGCGTCCGGTCAGGAAATGGGCTAAAGTGATAATGTCGATGGACATAGTCGACATTAGGACTAACTTTATGCCTGCGAACATCCAGCCCGTCCGAAACGATCGTCATACCTGCCCAGACTGCCAGGCGGAGGAGGCACAAGGCCGAGACAGCTTCGGCTGCCCGATGCCGTGCGTCCGCTGTGCGCTGGTACGTCTGGTGAAGGCCTCTCAAGCTGACATGGCAGATCACCCTCACGGATTCCCGATGCGAGGCCGGAGACGACGACCTCATTCCATGAAACAAACAGAAAAACTCTGAGAGCCCGATTTAACGCCAACTACGAGCGCGAATCGCGACACTTAACATAACGCTGTTCTGGATGAGTTCCGTGTGCCGATCGCTCGGCGAGGGACGGCCGCGGCTTTGAGAGATGTTGTGATGTTTAACAGTATTGCGACGGTCATGGAAGTCCTAGGCCGTAGCTGCTAGCGGATGTTCAGGTCAGCGTAGTGGGCGAAGCTGGAGAGCGCTACTTCGTCGTTGCCGGGTATGTAGAAGCCAAACTTGCCTAGGCCGAGATTGGCGCCGGGCTGCGTCCAGCGATCCAGGACGGTCCATTTGTTACCGTTCTTGATCTGGTTGACAACCTCGGTGGGGCCAACGCGGACTTGGAGCGTGCGGAAGCTCTTCTTGTCGCCTTTATGGGGAACGATGATCTCGTCCGTTTTCTCGCCGTTGCGAATGACGCTGCGGTAGAAGTTGTTGTCGTCCATTTGGAAGAGGACGTAGTTCTTGGGGTCGCTGTAGTTGAGCACCCATTGCAACAGGCGCCCCTTGGTAAGCATCGCGGAAAAAGAAAATGTGCCCGAGGCAGGAACGACTCCGTATAGGACGAAGTCCCCGCCTTTGCGAATGAAAGAATCTCTCTCCTGCTTCCAGGCGCCTGGGTCATCCCACTTCGACATACCGCTCGGGCCGAGAGACAAATCCAAAGTCTTGGATTGACCGGCTATGACTTCGAGCGTGGACGAGCGCGTGAACCTTTCTGCGGTTCGCGCGGTAAGAGTGTAGGTGCCGGGGGCAAGATTGAGCGGGACACCACTGCTTACTATTTTCAGGAGATCACCTTTCACGATTGCAACGGTGGCATCGGCGGGCGCGAAGGTAATTTTCAATTCGCCGGGAGCAGCTTCCAGCGCGGCATCCGCAGCAGCGAGAGATATGGTTCCACCCACAACGAAGTGTTTCTTGAACTGCCGGGGCTTGAACCGCTCTCTGCGCAGTTCGACAGTATGGTCTCCGGGATTGACGGTGGAGACGGAGAGCGTGCCATCGGGCTGAATGGAGCCGACGAGAGTTTGATCGACGAGAACCGTGGTTCCGGGAGTGCCGCCCTGGATGGTCAGCGAGGCCAGGTGAGGCTGCGGCTGGAGGTTGAAGACAAGCGTGGCCTGGTCGCCCTTGCGAATGCGGATCTTCTGCAGGGGAGGATCCTGAAAGCCGCTTTTGGAGACTTGTACAACGTAGTCCTTGAGCTCGAGATTTGGTAGGCGCAACTGGCCGGCTTGCGTGAGTTGCCGTTGAAGTTTTCCGTTGAGAAAAACGCTTGCGTTGTCTTGACCGGCAACGACAAGGAGCGTGCCGAGGTTGTTACCGGACTCGGCCGGCGGCTGATCATCGACCGTGACTTTTCCGGCGGCGGCGTCGGAAGAAAGTGGCAAGGCAGGCAGAGATGGTTCGGGAGTTGTTTGCGCGGGGGCGGGGACGGCCGGGGCGGAGACGGCTTGGGTTGGGACAGTGGGCGCTGAGACAGTGGGAGCGACTGATGGGGTCGTCGCCACTGGAGGAGCGTAATGTTTTCGCGTGAAGAAGAAGGTCGCTGCCACCAGGACTATCGCGGCGGCGGAGACCAGGATCAGCGTTGTGGAGTTCGACCTCGTGGGCCGTTTTGGCCGAAATGATGGAGCTGTGACTTTGGCCGCCGGCGCGGAAGGCTCGGCGGCGGGAACGGTGGCGGCTTGTGGCGCGGGGAGTTGCGGCTCTGGCGGAGTGGCCGGGACTTTGCGCGGCGGCGCAACTCTGGGCGAAACGTTGTTTGGCGAAACTTTGCTCGGCGGGACAACGGCGGTCGGAACGTTTACGGGTGGGATCGGGTCGGTCGGAACCGAACTCGGCGAAACTTTGCTCGGCGAAATCGGGCTCGGCAAAACCGGGCTTGGCGGAGCCTGGCTCGGCAGAGGCTGGCTGGTATCGGCGCTTGGAGCCTGCGGAGCGCTGGGGCGCGGGACGTGAAGAATTACGGTCGCGCCTTTGCTGCGGGGCGCCGCACCGGAACTCTCCTGGGGAACCAATCCCAAGCGGAGGAGCAGGGCATTGGCGATGGACAAGATTTCGCCATCCGTCCAATACTTGGCGGCCACCGCTTGGATGCGCTCGGCTAACGCTTGTTTTGCAGCAACGTCCGCGGCCCCGGCGATTTCGTGCTGCAGGCGCCGCAGGTCTTCGAGGTCGCCGCGGCGGGCCTGGCGGCGGCGAATGCCCTGGTCGCGCTGGATTGCATCGTGAATCTGAAGCAACTTAGGATCGTCGGGATGAACGGCCAATCCCTCTGCAACCCAAGCCAAGGCAGCGAATAGATCGCCGGAGGATTGCAGCTTGCGCGCTTTCTCAACCCAATCCTCCACAGAGCTTGTTTTTTTCTGTTCCACGATCAGTCCGTGGATGGTTTTGGCCGTGGGATGCGCAGGGTTCAGGGCGAGCGCCTGATTGGTCAGCGTCTCGGCTTCCAGCCAATCGGTTTCTACCACGGAGTGCGCGTGCTCGACCAGGGCATTGGCCAGGATGGAGCGGGCGAGAGAATTGTTTTTGTCCAGCTCGTGGGCCTTGCGCAATAACTGAAGGGCTTCGGCGGACTTCCGCTGTGCGAATAGCTCCTGGCTTTCGGTGATAAGACGGTTGGCTTCGGCATTGCGCTTGACGCCATCATGGGCGCGCTTTTCCAGTTCGGACAGCTCCGCATCGTTGGGGAATTCGGCGTCCGTATCTCGCAACAAATCCTGGGCGCGAGCGTAGTCGCCCGAACGCAGACAGACGTTGATCTGCTCAACGAGCCGCGTTTTGGATTCGCTGCGGGATTGCTGGTCGCGTGTTATCTCCAAGCGCTCGAACCTCGAAGGTCAATTCTGAATGTCGACTGTAGTGGTGCGCAGGATCTCCCAGTCCTTCAGCGCATCGTTTCTACGATCCTTGAACAACTGGCCAAAAGAAACGGTAATGTGCCTTCTTCCGTGTCTTGGTCGTTGACTAGCCTGTGGCGGATCTCGCCCTGGGGATCGCAGACTCTCGCCCCCGATTGCCCACATTGTCCAATTATCTGTGAGCATCGACACCGATAGCAGATGACTGACGTAATCAGGTGCGGGCAAAACCCTGAAAACACGAGGTTTCAAGGTTCAAAGTTTCAAGGGTTCCAAAGGACCCTGGGCTCGGACCGACTGTCCGGATGATTTTGCTGGCTTATGCCGCCGAGTTTACAGGAACGAGTCTTCTCGGTCGAGGTTGGAGCCCGGTCACTGTTGTAATCCGCGAGAGCACTCAAAGTCCCGCAATGAGTGAAATGGGAGCAGTCCGGTCGGTGGAGTAACCGCTTGAGCCAGCTCCCGGAACCTAGTCTGAGCGGCTTGATCAGGCGTCAACGTCACCTCGCGGGCGTGATCGTGATATTCCGAAAAGCGACGTGGCCGGCCTCGCTGCCTTGCAGATAGATCGGACCTGGTCGCCCTTCGTCACTATCCAATGCACCGCCGGTGATGCCCGGAATTTCCTGCTGGTCGATAATCGTGTGACCGTTCTGCACAACGGTGACCACTCTTCCGACGAGCGTGATGTCGTAGGTCTGCCATTCCCCTGGTTTGCGCGGCTGTTCCGGCGAGGCGGCCAAGAAGCCATACACGCCTCCAGTACGCATAGTCGGGCCTTCCGGCTCCGGATCGTCTTCGATCTGGAGTTCGTACCGGCCGCGCAGGTAGATACCGCTATTCGATCCGGGCGCGCAATTGAATTCGACGTGTAATTTGAAATCTTCAAACTTGGCATCCGAGATCAGTTCAGGACCGTGTCCGGGACTTACCAGCGTTCCGTTTTCGACCTTCCACGCCGGCGTTGCTTTCGGATCGCTCATCGTCCACCCACTCAGGTCCTTGCCGTTGAACAGCTGAGTCGGAGTTCCCCACTTCGGCGCGCTCGTTCTCTTCAGCGATGGCGCTCTCACGCCTGTCCATTGCCAGGGAGTCCCGTCGGGTCCGGTCGTGGTCCCCGACAATGTCTTCCCGGACAGCTTGCCTACAAAGACCATGTCGTCTTTTCGCTCTTCCTCTTCCTTGGGAGAAACGAACGTGATCTGGCCATTTGAGATTTCAATTTTGGGGAGAGGCCGCGCGTGTCCCCAACGGCTCACCATTCGGGCTCTGAGCTGCCCACCTTCCTGAGTAATCTCCAACCACGAGGGAGAGTCGCGACCCGGAGTCTTCAGGGTCAGGTCCCAGCGTCCCAGAAACGATTGAACCGACGCAGCTGTGTCGGCGGAGTTCTTCTGCTGGGAATATACCTGCAAAGAGAAGGTCAGGATCAGCGTGGTGAACGCGAATATTTTCCGGTGAAGAATTGCGTTTCGATGACTGCTGTTCACATGCATTGCCATGATTTGCTCGCCTCCAGGAAGGGATTGTAGTTCATCGGGAGTCTTGCTAAAGGAAAGTCCTTCACTATCCGCAGCACGAATGCCCACCTTTCGAAAATCGCGAAAGGTGGGGCAGCCGGTCGGTGGTGGTGCCCACCAACCTTGCATTGGCCAACCTCAAGAAATGGTGGAGAATGGCAGGATGACTCTTTCCTCGCGGTGTCTGAACGTCTGTCTGTTGGCTGGTCTTATCACGGGTGGTCATGCAGCTTCCGGGCAGACTGCGCCCACGGCGCAAACCATGCCACGCCCGACCCCCCCAACGCGAGACCCTCACACTGCCGGCTATGTTGAGGCGAAGGAGTTGCCCGACGGCGCTAATCCGCCTGCGAATGTGGATGGGAATTTTATTATCGGGCCGACCTACGCGGCATCTGCCAAAATGGCTGCCCTAGGCGATATTCCGAAGGGCACTGTGATTGAATTCACGATGAAGTCTTCGGACAGCAAGGTTTATCCGGGGATTGCGCGAGACGCGGGCACATTTGGAAAGCCGGATCCGGCGGACCCGGCGAAGCTTGTGGTGACGACGAGCCATCCGGCTCCATATACGCGGAAGGTGGCGGTCTATGTGCCCAAGCAGTTTGTTGCGGGGAGCGTCGCGCCGTTCATCATCGGAGCGGACGGGCCTGACTCGTTGCTCTTTTCGGCGCTCGACAATGTGATTGCGCAGCACAAGGTCCCGGTGATGATTGCCATTTCGATCGGCAACGGGAGCGGGGACGCGCAGGGGAGTGAGCGCGGACTGGAGTACGACACGATGTCGGGAGTGTATGCCGAGTTTGTGGAAAAGGAAGTGTTGCCGATGGTTGAGGCCCAGGCGCATGTGAAGCTCACGAAAGATCCCGAGGGCAGGGCAACCATGGGCGGTAGCTCGGGAGGCTCTTGCGCGTTGATCATGGCCTGGTATCACCCGGAGCTGTATCACCCGGGTGCTGACTTATTCGGGAACATTTGTGAACCAGCAGTGGCCTTCCAATCCGCAAACGCCGCATGGGGCGTGGGAGTTTCATGAGCATCTCATTCCCGAGAGCGCGGCGAAGCCGATACGACTGTGGATGGAAGTGGGGGACCGCGATTTATTCAATCCGAACGTGATGCGCGACAACATGCACGACTGGGTTCTGGCAAACGAGCTGATGGCGAAGGTGCTCGCGGCCAAGGGGTATCACTACCAGTTTGTGTTTGCCCGAAACGCCGGGCACGTGGACCGGGCGGTGAAACAGCAGACTTTTGCCGAGGCGCTTGAGTATGTGTGGCAGGGCTATCGGGCTTCGGCGGGCAAGAAGTGAGGGGCGGGACTCAGGGGATCGGAGCGGGGAATTCTTAAGTAAGAGTCACCGGCGGCGGTTAACTTCCGGCTGGTGCCGTCCCTTTTTTGTCTTTGTCTTTGTTCAGCAATTTCTCCATCTCATCCATCACGCGATTCATCTTCTTGACCGTGAGCTCCAGGGGTTCGTCAGTTGTCATGTCAACGCCCGCGTCCTTCAGCAGTTCGATTGGGTATTTCGACTTGCCCGCCGAAATGAATTTCAGGTAGCGCTCGGTGGCACCAGGATCACCCGAGAGCACCTTTTCGGACAAGGCAGACGAAGCGGTGAATGAGGTGGCGTACTGGAAGACATAAAACGAATTGTAGAAATGGGGAATGTACGCCCACTCGTTTGCGATGTAATCGTCCACGATGCACACGCCTTGGTCGTGCCGGTAGTATTTTCTGACGATTTCGCCGTAGAGTTTCGACAAAGAGTCACCCGTGAGTGGCTGGCCTTTTTCAACCATTTCATGCATGCGAAGTTCAAATTCCGCAAACTGAGCTTGCCGGAAAACCGTCCCCTTGATGCTCTCCAGATAGTTCCCCAGTAAGGAAAGCCGGGTAGCGTCATCCTTGATCTGCTTGAGCATGTAATCGATCAGAAGAGCCTCGTTGAAAGTCGAAGCGACTTCGGCAACAAAAATCGGATACGACGACAAAGGATAGGGCTGGGTTTTGTTGGAGAAGTAGCTGTGCATTGTGTGCCCGAGTTCGTGGGCCAGCGTGCTCATGTCGTCATACTTTCCGTTGTAGTTCAGCAGCATATAGGGGTGAACGTCGTATGCCCCGCCGCTGGAATAAGCTCCGGAGGTCTTACCTTCGGATGGATACATGTCAATCCAGCGTTCGGTGAACGCGCGCTTCGCTCCCGCGGCATATTCGGATCCAAGCGGGGCGAGAGCTGCCAGGATGTTTTTTTCGGCCACGTCGACCGGATATTTTGTGTCGACCGAAGACACGAGCGGAGCATAGAGATCGTAATAATGAAGTTCGGAAAGGCCCATCATTCGTTTGCGAAGTTTCAGATAGCGTTGAAACGTCGGCAGATTGCGATCGACTCCGTCCACTAACCTCGAATACACCGAAACCGGAATGTTGGGCTGGTCCAGAGTAGCCTGCAGAGAGGTCTCGTAATTGCGCGCATGGGCGTAGAAGACGGAAGTCTGGACATTGGAATTCATCATGGAACCAAAGGTCCCGCGATATTTTCCCAGCGCGGTGAAGAAGGCCTCCATCACTTTCTGGCGGTCGTCGCGGGAGGGTGAAGCGCGGTAGAGCGAAAAAGCCGCCTTGTCGAGCTTGACGGTCTTGCCGTCGTTGAGGGTGACGGAAGGATACGGAAAATCGGCGTCAGCAAAAATGCCATAGACGCTGGACGGCCCGCTCGCCATCACGGCGGAACCCGCCAGGAGCTTCTCTTCGGCGTTGCTGAGCGTGTGGGCCCGGCGCCGTGTGATGTCCTCGAGTTCATGGCGGAAAACATGCAGCCGCGGCTCTTGGGTCAGAAATCGCTCGATGGTCGCGTTATCCATTTTGAGGATCTCGGGTTCGATGAAGGCGGATTCGGTGCCTAGAACGGATCCGAGCTGAATCATTTGCTGCTGCATGCCCTGATACGTACTGACTCGTGTGTCCTCATCGGAACGCATTGCGGCAAATACGTACAGGCGCGTGAATTCTTCGTCGAAGGAGCTTTGAGTCTCCAGAGCGTCCGCCAACCGGGAAGCGGAAGAAGCCAGCGTGCCTTGAAACTGCCGCAGGTTGGGCAACTCGGACGCAAGCTTTTCCTTCGCCACACGCCAAGCCTGGTCGGACGGATAGATGGCGGTCAGATCCCATTTGTACTCATCTGGTACCTTGCTGCGATCGCGCTCCTGGGCTTGCGAAACCAAGGTCGAGGCGGCGAACAGGACAAGCGCGCCTGGCAGGTGGCGCAGGATGATTGCAAGATCAACGTGCATTGGAGATGCTCCTTCGCAATTAGACGACCTCCGAGAGAAAACAGAAGCGGGATTAGAACTCGGGGATCAGAAACATCACACATTGTAGCTATGGAGAGTTCAGGGAAGCGGCGTTATTTTCATACGCTGCTTTGGCGTTCTTCGGCGATTCTTAACGGTTGCGCCGGAACGCCACAGACCTCTATTCCGGTGCGGCGCATAGAGCTTCTTCTTGATCCTAAGTGCTAGACTGACTCGACGTCAGTGTAAATCAACGCCTACCTCATGCCCGTTCAGAACGAAAAACTTGGGCTCATCGCGGGGAACGGGAAGTTTCCTTTTCTTGTGCTCGATGCGGCGCGGGCTCAGGGATATGACGTGGTGGTGGCGGCGATTCAGGAGGAGGCGTTTCCGGAGATTGAATCGCACGGGGCGGCGGCGGTTCACTGGCTTTCGCTGGGGGAACTGTCGAAGTTGATTGAGATGTTTCAGCGGGAGGGAGTGCGGCGCGCCATCATGGCGGGGCAGGTGCGGCATAAGCAGATTTTTTCCAGCATCCGTCCGGACTGGCGGCTGGCGAAGATGTTGCTGTCGCTCACGACGCGCAATACGGACTCGCTGCTGGGCGCGGTGGCGAAGGTGTTGGCGGATGAAGGCATCACGCTGGAGAAGTCGACCTGGTTGCTGGAGCCGTTGCTGGTGAAGTCCGGAGTGCTCACTGAGCGCGAACCAAGCGAGCAGGAGCGCAAGAATATTGAGTACGGACGTGCGGTGGCGCGGCGGTTGGCCGAGCACGATATTGGGCAGACGGTGGTGATCGCGGAATCGGCGTGCGTTGCGGTCGAAGCCATGGAGGGGACTGACGCGACCATCGAGCGCGCTGGGCAGATTATGCGGTCGCTGCACGGGGATGCTTCGACTTTGAGCCGTTCCTTGACTGTGGTGAAGATCGCGAAGCCGAATCAGGATATGCGGTTCGATGTGCCGGTGATTGGCGTGAAGACGATCGAGGTGATGCAGGCGGCGGGGGCGAGTTGCCTTGCGTTGGATACGGGGAAGTGTCTGCTGCTGGATGGGCAGAAGGTGATCGACGCGGGGAATGCGGCGGGGATTGCGATGGTCGCGGAGGGTTAAGGAGTCATGGGAGCGAAAGAGCGGAAGAAAGAATCCGAAGGAGCCCGCATTGCGGACCAACTTCGCCGCGCTTTTTATGGCAGCGCGTGGCACGGGCCGGCTTTGCTTGAGTTGCTGGAAGATGTGGATGCAGTTACCGCCGCGGCCAAGCCGCTGCCTGAGGTTCACAGCATTTGGGAATTGGTGTTGCACGTGGCCGTTTGGGACGACGCGGCGTTGCGCAGGCTTGATGGCAAGAAATGGCAGCCTACGGGTCTCAAGAATTTTCCGCCCGTGACAAAGCCGACGGAAGCGACGTGGCGGAACGCAGTCGCGGCGACGAAACGGACGCACGATCGGCTCGTACGGACGGTTGCAGCGCTACCGGAATCGCGGCTTGGAGAGCGGGTTCCGGGAAAACGGTACGACTTTCATCACATGCTGCATGGGATTGCGCAGCATGAGTTGTACCATGCGGGGCAGATTGCGATTTTGAAGAAGTTGCGTGATTCGTGACGATGTTTTCAGGCGTCCCTACGGGACGCGGTTCTGTGCTTGGCGGTGTACCCGGCGTTGAAACGCCGGGCTATTTTCAAATGTCCCTGCGGGACAGGCGCTTCCAGGGTTGAACCTCTCAGATCGAACCCCTTCCGGTTTAGCTTCATCAAGTTTGACTTCTCTAGAGTTGAATTTCGAAACGATGCAGTGTTCGCGGGCGGGGGGCCCTTCGACTTCGCTCAGGGCAGGTCCGCGCCACATAGATCTCTTCCTCACCACTTTTTGAAGATCACCGCGACCGCTGCCACAATCAGGGCGAAGCCTGCCAGGTAGTTCCAACGCAGGGGCTGCTTCAGATAAATCACCGAGAACGCGGCGAAGACGGTGAGGGTAATGACTTCCTGGATGGTTTTGAGTTGGGCCGCGGAGAACTCGTAGGAGCCGATGCGGTTTGCGGGGACCTGGAAGCAGTATTCGAAGAAGGCGATTAACCCAGCTCACCACGATGACTTTGTAGAGGGGACCTCGCGGTATTTCAGGTGTCCGTACCATGCGAAGGTCATGAAGATGTTGGAGATGGTCAGCACGATCGTCTTCATGGGGCGATTCAGTCCTTTTCTGTGGTTGATTTTGATGACGCGAGCCGATTCGTGAGTGTCTCGCCGCGGAACGTAACGGCTCGTCGTTGTCTTTGGTCGTAGCGTTTCTTTCGCCCCTCCGGGGCTTGGCGTTATCCGGCTCGTCCTTCCCACAGCTTGCGCTGTGGGCTGTATTCTGTCGCCGCGCCGCGGCTGGGAAGTGCTGCACGGGCCTCCACTCCTTCAGAAGCGAGCGATCCCGTAGATGCGATCGAATTGATTCATGAGCACGATCGAGTCACCACAAAGACGCTAATCCAGATGCTCTTTCCCGGGAGACCGTTTACAATTTGTTTCCGGCTACCGGCCATCGAGAATTTCTCCTGCAAACGCAAAGTCCGATCTCCGTCGCCGTCGTGGGCGTGGGCGTTTTCGGACGCAACCATGCCCGAGTGTACAAGGAACTGGAACAGCAAGGGGAGCCAGTGCGGCTGCTGGGAGTAGTCGATCCTGACACGGGCCGCGCTGACGAGGTAGCGCGCGAGTTCGGGTGCAAGGCCTTCGGCTCCGTGCCGCAGTTGTTGACCACGCATAGCGAGGTGCAGGCCGCGTCGGTAGCGTGCCCTACTGTGCATCACCTGAGCGTGGCCAGCGAGTTGATGAAGGCTGGAGTGGATGTGCTGATCGAGAAGCCGCTGGCGGGCACACTGGCGGAGGCTGAGGAGTTGGTTGCGCTGGCGGCTACGCACAAGCGGATCGCGCAGGTGGGGCATCTGGAGCGCTTCAATCCGGCGGTGCGGGCCACGGTTCCGCTGCTGACGCAGCCCATGTTTTTTGAGGTGCACCGGCTCAGCGTGTTTACTCCCCGGTCGCTCGATGTGGATGTTGTGCTCGATCTGATGATCCACGATCTCGACATCGTGCTGGCGTTTGCCAAGTCGGAGGTGAAGGAAGTACGGGCGGTGGGGCTGCCGATTTTGTCGGGGAAGGTGGACATTGCGAACGTTCGGCTGGAGTTCGAGTCCGGTTGTATCGCGAACTTTACTGCGAGCCGGGTTTCCACCGAGCGGGTGCGCAAGCTGCGCTTCTTCCAGCCGCGGCAGTATGTTTCGCTCGATTACGGACGGCAGGAAGTGCTGGTCTTTACGGTGGGGCACGACTCGGTGACGGGAACACCGTCGGTGAATCCGCAGATTGGCGTGACGAAGCCTCCGGTTGCGTCGGAAGAACCGCTGCATGCGGAGTTGAAGTCGTTTCTTCGGGCTGTGCGGGAGCGGTCCGCGCCCGTGGTGCCGCTGGAGGATGGGCGCCGCGCGCTGGCGCTGGCGCTGGAGATTGTGGCGGCCATTCGGGAACACGGGAAGAAAGTGGATCTGGCCGGGATCTCAAAGGCGAAGCCCTGATCGCGAAGACTCTCTATCGGGGTCATCCTGAACGAAGCCGTATTTCAGGCGGAGAGAAGGATCTTGTCCCTGCAAGCTCTCGGTTGAGATCCCTCACTTCGCCTGAAGAGCGGCTCCGTTCGGGATGACGCATTTTTATGAGGTCCCCCTAGGTCTAAAATGCCAGCGCAACATCCTGATTTACATATGTTTACACACCTAAGTCGCGGGCCATTTATGAGTGAGCAGAGTGGCTCGAAAGATGCGAAAATAGTGCTAACTTGGTTGTAGAGCAGCGCGCGCTCATTGCATTTCTTCCTTGAAGGCCGGATGCAACGCCGCGAGTGTATTCGGTGTCTAACGACAAGCGGATACTGGCTTTTACAGTTAAGCGTTCTTTCAGCTCAACCCAGCGCATGCCGATTACGCAGATTCCATTCCAGGACCCGGTCGCTCCCGAGAAGCCTCAACCGGAGCAACTCGGCCTCTACGATAGGCAAGACTGGGAAACTGCGTACCGGGATCTGGATGCGCATGTGCCGCACCTGCTCATTCAGTTGCAAGACGATCTGGAGCGCTCACGCAAGCGGGAAGCGACGTGGATTTCAGTCATCGTCCACCTGCTGCTGTTCATCGTTCTGGTGTACCTGCCTTGGATCGAGGCGAACGTTTGGCACCGCAAAGTGGGCATCCCGGTTGATCCGACCCAGAACAAGAATATGACGTTCCTCGCGCTGCCGCCGGATTTGCAGAAGCCCACGCGTCGGCCAAATACCAACATTGCGTCAGATAAAGACCGCATTGCGACGTCGCGCCATCCTGAGCTTGATCCGAAAGAGTTGCGGAAGATTCTGGCGTCGCCACCTCCGGGAGCGCCGGGGATGAACGGTCCGCGGGCGACGCAACAGGCGCCGCAGGCCATGGCGCAGAACCAACCACCTGCGCCGCAGCAAGGACAACAACAGACGCCGCGTCCGCAGTTCCAGAGCGATCAGACGGCGCAGTTGCAGGTTCCGGCCCGTCCTAACAATTCATTCGCCAAGTATGGAACCGGGATGAGTGCGGGTTCGGCAGTTCAGGAGGCCGCGGCAGCGGCGGCGGCGCGGCGGGGCGGCGGCGGCGGCGGTGGTGGTCAGGAAGGCGACTTTGGCCTGGGTACGGGAGCGCACGGGCGAGCCTTGGGCAATCTCGAGATCCTCAGCGACACGCAGGGCGTTGACTTCGGCCCATACCTGCAGCGCATTTTGCAGGATGTGCGGGAGAATTGGTATCGCGCGATTCCGGAATCCGCGGAGATGAAGAAGGGCAAGCTCATGATCGAGTTTGCCATCACGAAAGATGGCAAGGTTGCGGATATGCGCCTGGTCGCCACGTCCAATGATGTGGCTCTCGATCGCGCGGCTTGGGCCGGGATCTCGGCGTCGAATCCATTTCCGCCGCTGCCCAGCGATTTCACCGGACCTTACCTCGCGCTGCGATTCCGCTTCTTCTACAACCCCGACAAGTCTGATTTACAGTAGCGCCTCGAACACTAACATCGCGACGAATCCTTTTGTTTTTGTTGCTAATCAAATAGTTAACCAGAATGAGTGTGAACCGGAGCGCACGAGTTGCGGCTCTGGCGGGGAGAGATGTGTTGGGGAAGATGCCGGTTTTGTTCGTCGGCCATGGATCGCCGATGAACGCCATTGAGCACAATGCGTTTACCGAGGCACTGCATGGCCTGAGCGCGCGGCTGCCGAAGCCCAAGGCGGTGTGCGTGGTGTCGGCGCATTGGGTGACCGAGGGCGCGCATGTGCTGGCGTCGGCCCATCCGAAAACCATTCACGATTTTTACGGGTTCCCGCGGCCACTCTATGAAGTCCAGTACCCTGCGCCGGGCGCGCCTTCCGAGGCTGAGAAGCTGGCGAAAAACCCTGAGATTCTGCCGGATGAACAGTGGGGACTGGATCACGGTTCGTGGAGCGTGCTGCGGCATATGTATCCGAATGCGGACGTGCCGGCGTTCCAGTTGAGTCTCGACGAGCATCGCAGTTTCAAAGAGCATCTGGAGTTGGGGCGCGAGATTCAGGCGTTGCGCGAGCGGGGAGTTCTGGTTCTGGGCAGTGGCAACATCGTGCACAACCTGCGGTGCATTGATTGGGACAATCCCTCTGGCGCTTACGACTGGGCGGTGGAGTTTGACGCCCGGGTCAAGGAAGCGGTTGAGGCGCATGATGCGAATTCTCTGGCGCATCCGCAGAAGTGGGGCGAAGCGTTGCTGGCGACGGCTCATCCTACGGTGGAACACTACTTGCCGCTGCTGTATTGCATGGGCAGCACGGATGAGCAGGATGCGGTGTCCTATCCTTATGAGGGGTTCGACTTCGGGAGTATTTCGATGCGGATGATCTTGTTCGGCGATCCGAAGCCAGTCGAATGCGCGCGCAAGATCCTTCCCTTCGCCTGAAGAACGGCTTCGTCAGGATGACACCTTCATCGGTGGTCTCTTCCCTTCCTCGCGCTCGGTGTACCTGCTACATTTTGAGTCGTGGTTCCCTCCGAAGAGTACGTGCAGCGTCGAAACGCTCGCCAATTGCGGGTTGCATATTACGAGAAAATTCATATCCGCCTGGGGAACGTGCGGCTTCTTTTAGCCGCCGTCGCAGTTTTCATGGTGTGGGCATCGTTCCGGGCGCATTCTCTATCACCCTGGTGGCTGGTCGCGCCGGTTGTGGCGTTCGTGGGAATTGCGTCGTATCACTCGCGGGTTTTGCGGGCTCGCGAATTGTCTGAGCGAGCCGTGTCCTTTTATGAAAGAGCACTGGCGCGGGTCGAGGATCGCTGGGCCGGATCCGGCGAAACCGGAGAGCGCTTTGATGATCCTCATCACGTGTATGCCGGCGATCTCGACCTGTTCGGCAAAGGCAGCTTGTTTCAGCTTCTGTCGACTGCGCGGACACGCATGGGCGAAGATACGCTGGCGCAGTGGCTGCTTTCTCCTTCAGCCGTAGAGCAGGTCCGCGAGCGGCATGCGGCCGTGGCGGAGCTGCGCGATCAACTCGACCTTCGAGAGGATCTGGCGGTGCTGGGAGAAGATGTTGGTGTGGGCGTTCATCCCGACGCGCTGCTGAAGTGGGCGGAATCGCCAAACCAGATGAAGCCGTTGTGGCTTCGATGGCTGTCGCCCTTGCTCGCGGCACTGGCCATTGCTGGCGCGGCAGTCTGGGCAGTTTGGGGAATCGTGGCACTGCTGGTGCTGATTGTTGTGATCGAGGCCGTCTTTACCTATCGCCTCAAGAAGCCTCTGGAAGAAGTGCTGCACGGAACGGAGCACGCATTTCGCGACCTCGATCTTCTTTCCGGCGTACTCGCGCGGGTGGAGGCGCACAGGTTCCAGGCTCCGCAATTGCAGGCACTGCAGCGGGAGCTTTTGTCGAGTGGTGGAGTGGCGGCCTCGCGGGCGATCGCGCGGCTCCGGACTTTGGTGGACCTGATCAACTCACGGCACAATGTCGCAGTCCGAATCCTGGATGCTCCGCTCATGTATTCCGTGCAGGTTGCATTCGCGGCGGAACATTGGCGCCAAGCACACGGCAGCGCTCTGCGGATGTGGGTGGACACTATCGGGCAGATAGAGGCGCTGCTTTCGCTGGCGACGTACAGCTTCGAGCATCCGGCTGACCCGTCCCCAGAATTCGCGGATGGTGCGGCGTCGTTCGACGGCGAAGAACTCGGGCATCCGCTGGTGCCGTCGGTCCTCTGCGTGCGCAACGACGTGAGCATCCGCGGGGAGACGCGGGTTCTACTGGTCAGCGGTTCCAACATGTCGGGCAAGAGCACGCTGCTGCGCGCTGTCGGGATGAACGTTGTGCTGGCCATGGCGGGCGCGCCGGTCCGAGCGCGGCGCTTGCAACTCACTCCGCTGCGCGTGGGGGCCAGCATTCGCGTCAACGATTCGCTGCAGGAAGGCAGTTCGCGGTTTTACGCGGAGATCACGCGGCTGCGGAGGATCTTCGATTTCGCGGGTGGCGATCCGCCGCTATTGTTCTTACTGGATGAGCTGTTGCAGGGCACGAATTCGAACGATCGCCGGATCGGCGCGGAAGGAATCGTACGCGCGCTTGTGAATCGCGGTGCGATTGGGTTGGTGAGCACGCATGACCTGGCACTGACCGATATCGGCGGATCGGTCGCGGGGCATTTGCGCAATGTACATTTCCAGGACGAGCTCGCAAACGGACGAATGACCTTCGACTACAAGTTGCGCGACGGTGTCGTTACGAAAAGCAACGGGCTTGAGTTGATGCGGTCGATCGGGCTTGATGTGTAGTGGTGCTGCGGCTCGCTTCGCATCGCGGGACAGCCCCTTCGACTGCGCTCAGGGCAGGCTCAGGCGGCTGTCCCCACATTAGTCGTTACACAAATCCCAAGCGTCGCGGGCTCACCAGACGCGGCACTGATTCTGATTCACCATGGGCGATCCAGCTTTGCAGTGGAAAGCTTCCTGAAATTGGGGCATGTTCGAGACCACGCCGTTGGTGCGATATTTTTCCGGAGAGTGCGGATCGACGGTGGCGCGCAGGCGCTTGGTCTCGTCGCGCGACTGGCCGCACCAGCTTTGTCCGTAGCCGACGAAGAAACGCTGGTCGGGAGTCAGTTCGTCGATCGGCGCGAGCGTTTGGCCCGTGGTGTCAGCCTTCCACGCCATGTAGGCCAGCAGTAAACCGCCCAGGTCAGCCACGTCTTCGCCGAGCGTCAGCTTGCCGTTGATCTTGACATCGTCGACGATGGTGTAAGTGGAATATTGATCGGAGATGCAGCTGGCGCGCTTTTCAAATTCCTTTCCGTCGTCCGCAGTCCACCAGTCACGCAGGTTTCCCTGGGCGTCGAACTGGCGGCCTTCATCGTCAAAGCCGTGGGTGAGTTCGTGTCCGACGGTGCCGCCGGTGTCGCCATAGTTAGGAGCGGCGTCAGACTTGGGATCGAATGCCGGAGGCTGCAGAACACCAGCGGGGAAGTTGATGTCGTTCATCTGCGGATCGTAGTAGGCGTTTACGGTGGGCGGAGTCATGCCCCACTCGCCGCGGTCCACAGGCTTGCCGATTTTTGCGAGCTGCCGGTCGAATTCGAATTTCCGCGCGCGTTCCACATTGCCTAGTTCGTCGCCGCGCACGATCTCAAGCTTGCTATAGTCGCGCCACTTGTCGGGATAGCCGATCTTGTTCGCCATCCCGTGCAGCTTGGCCAGAGCTTGCTGCTTGGTGGCGGCTGACATCCAGGGCAGGCTGTTGATGTCCTGCTCCATCGCCGTTTCAATCTCCTTGACGATTTTCTGCGCCCGCTGCTTGGCTTCCGGACTGAAATACTTTTCGACGTAGGCCTGGCCCAGCGCCTCGCCCAGATAGCCGTCTACCGCTTCAGTGCAGCGTTTCCAGCGCGCCTGTAGTACCTCTTGCCCGCGGAGAGTTTTTCCATAGAAAGCGAAATTCTCGTTCAGGAATGGCGCAGAGAGATGCGACGCATCGGAATGCACCAGATGCCAGCGCAGGTAGGTCTTCCAGTCCGCCAGACTTTCTTTTTCGAGGGTCTCGCTCATGGTCTTGAAGAATCCGGGCGAGCTGACGTTCAACGATGCGAGTGAAAGCATTCCAACCTTGGCAAAATAAACTTGCCACTGGAACGCGGGTGCAATTTTCTCGAACTCCGCGCTGGTCATCTTGTGGTCGAGCGCTTTGGGATCGCGCCGTTCGACGCGCGTCATCGAACCCTTGGCCAGGCCGGTTTCGATATTCATCACGGTTTGTGCTTCGGCTGCGGCAGTCTCAGGCTTGTCGCCAAGAAGCTCGAACATTTTCTGTACGTGCGCGAGATACCCTTTGCGCAGTTCGACTGACTTTGCATCGTCTTTCAGGTAGTAGTCACGGTCGGGCAGGCCAAGTCCGCCTTGATCGGCGTTGGCGATGACCTGATCGGCCGCATGGGGGTCCTGCGTGGATTCGAAACGGAAGAGGACGCCGTCACTAATCATCGCCGCCGCAACGTCCGCGATTTGGGCCTTGGAGCTGATCTTGGCAATTTGCTCCAGTGAGGGCTTCAGCGGGTCGACTCCCTTGGCGTCGATCGCCTTCTCGTCGGTGCAGGAAGCGTAGTAGTCGCCAATCTTCTGGTCGACGGGTTTGCGGTTGGCATCGGCCGCGGAAGCCGCCTCTAAAATGCTGCGCAGCTGGACCAGATTCTCGTCCTGCATTTTGGAATAGGTGTCCCACGAGGACTGGTCGGGAGGGATGGGGTTCTTCTTGATCCACCCGCCGCAGGAGTAGGCGAAGAAGTCGACGCACGGGTCGATGGTCCGGTCCATCGCGGTGACGTCGAGCGCTGGGGTGTAGTTTGTTGCGGCCGGTTGCTGGGCGGAGGCTATGGAAAGAAACGAAACGAATGCAAGCGCAACTACACTCAGGCGCGGAATCGCCATGAAAGAGACCTCGTGTGGAAGGAAATGAAAACCGTGAGACCTCAAAGTATAAGCCCAGGCGTCAACCCGGATGCGAGCGCCAGAACTGACGCCTGAAGCCTGACGCGGGACTCAGCCCTTCCGCAAATGAATCGATCCGTCTCCGGTGCGAATGGTCAGCGGGCTGCCACCGCCGTTGAGTTTGCCGTGAACCTCGTTTTCGCGAATCTTCCCTTCGGTCACGATGGGCATGTCGAGATCGATGTGGCCGTCGCTAGTGTGGAGGCTCACGTCGGCCGAGAGGTCGTTGGGGATCTCGAGGGAGACGTTGCCGTCGCCGGTTTCAAGGCGCCAGCCCGCGGCAAGCGTAGAGCCCTGGGTCGCGCGCACTTCGACGTGTCCATCGCCGGTCTTGAGTTCGAGTTCGTCAAAGCGGCCGTGGGCGGTGATGTGTCCGTCGCCGGTCGTCGCGTGCAGTTTGCCGTCGACGCCCTCCAGGTTCTCGGAGCCGTCGCCGCTGTGCAGATCCATTTCGCCCTTGAATCCGGCGAGATCAATCTTGCCATCGCCTGTGTGAAGGTTCACGCGGCCTTCGCGCGGCATCTGGATAATGACGTCAACCTTGTGGTTGCCCAATTCGATATTGAAGTTGTGGTGCGGGTAGCGCACATCGATCTCGACGGTGTCGCCGTTCTGGTGTTCCTCGACGCGGATGCCGCCGTCGCCGATCTTATAGCGTGAGGTTTCAACCCGGGCTTCAATGGTGTTCTGATCCCAGGTGGTCACGCGGATGTTGGCGTCGGACGTCTCGATCCGAAGGTCGGGCTTGCCGCTGATGGTGTACGTCTTGGTCCATTCGTCAGCGTGAGCAGGCAGCACGGCGATGACGATAAGAGCCAGGATGGCAAGGGGCAGGCGCTTCGCAGCAAGTTTCATAAAGTCCTCCGGCAGGGCACACTTTTACCCGCCTGTTAGACGTAGGTACGCGGGATGGGTGAGGTTGGTTCCCGGGAAAATCGTTGGTTAGCGTCTTGTCCCGAGATATGCCATGCGAATCAGGGTTCGCTCGGAAAACGGCAAGTAGAGCAGCGCCGCGCTGACGGCGAAAGCCGCGCCCAGGCCGATCTGTTCTATGAGCAGGAAGGGTGCGACCGCCCAGAGTTGGTCGAGCGCGAGGATGAAAGGGAACATTTGGCGAAACTTTTCGCCCAGGCGCTGGTAGTCAAAGCTCACCGCCGAGAGCAAGTACAGGCGCAAGGGAATGCCCACGCCGGCCGTGACCAGCACGGCGCCGGCGAGGACTGTTCCCCCCCATGGGTTGCGGAACGAGTCTCCGATCTCCTGAACGTAACGCAGGAGAAACAGGGCCGACAGATAGAAGGCCAGATACATGACCTGGGTCAACGCGAAGAGGCTGCGGGTGATGGCTCGACGCGGGATGGGGACTTCGAGTTCAGGATGCAGAGCAACCGGCGACGCATTGGAGTCTGAGGCGGCTGGTGGTGGAGCAGAGGCGCTTGTGACTGCTCTGTCACCATCGGACGGGATTGCTGCCGGACCGTCCGCTTGAACTGGAGCGATGAAACGGTATCCGCGGCGGGCGAGAGTTTCGACATAGCGGGGGCTGGAGGCGGAATCTCCAAGGGCCTCGCGCACCTTGTTGATGGCGGTGTTCAGGCTATGGTCGAAGTCGACGAAGGTGTCGGACGGCCAGAGCTTCTGTTGTAACTCTTCGCGCGTGACGACTTCGCCGGCGCGTTCGAGCAATAGCGCCAGTACCTGGAAGGGCTGTCCCTGCAGGCGCAGCTTCACGCCCCTCTTGCGCAGTTCGCCTGCGCTGAGATCGAGTTCGAACAATCCAAACCGCGCGACTCGGCTGCTTTTTTGCGGCACGACGCCGTAGTGTAGCAGGGTGTTAGGTCTCGGGTGTTAGGTCTTCGGCTGGGCCAGCCTACGCCTCGCGCGGCGCTACAATATCCGCGTGCCTGAAACCTCTCCCCAGGACGATCACAAGCACAACCGCCACGCGGCCTACGCGTCGGAGACTACCGGGCTGCTGCTGATCGCAGTTATGCTGCTGATTCTTACGCTGGTTCGCTACTGGCACGGGATTCACTGGAGCTTGCGCTGAACGTGGGCTCACAGCATCGCGAGACCGCTGTGTCCCTGCCGCTGCTGGTGGTGATCCTCGGGCCGACGGCGAGCGGGAAGACGGCGCTGTCTCTGGCGCTCGCGCAGAAGTTCGACGGTGAGATCGTCAACTGCGATTCGGTGGCGATGGTCCGCGAGTTCGACATCGGGACCGCCAAGCCGAACGCCGAGGAGCGGGCTCGATCGCCCCACCATCTTTTCGATTGTATTGATCCCGCGGAGTACATGACCGCGGGCGAATACGCCCGCCGGGCGCGCCAGGTGCTGAGGGAAATCGACGAGCGGCGCCACTTGCCCATCGTGGTCGGGGGCACCGGACTGTATCTGCGTGCGCTTCTGGAAGGACTCTTCCCGGGTCCGCAGCGGTCTGAGGAATTGCGCGAGCGCTTGCGCGCGAGCGCCGCGAGACGCGGTCCGGATCATTTGCACCGGGTTCTCGGGCGTCTTGACCGCGCCGCCGCGGAAAAAGTCCATGCCAACGATATCCCGAAGCTGATTCGGGCGATCGAAGTATGCCTGGCGTCGCGGCAGAAGATGTCGGATCTGTGGCAGCAGGGGCGAGATCCGCTGCAGGGATTCCGCATTCTGCGAGTCGGACTCGACCCTGACCGAGCTGCTCTCTACGAGCGCATCAATGAACGCGCACGTGAGATGTTCGAGGCGGGACTGGTTGAAGAGACGAAGGCCTTGCTGCAGAAGTATGGTCCAACTACACGGTCGCTCGAGTCCCTGGGATATAAGCAAGCTGTGCAGTTCCTGCAGGGAGAACTCAACCGGGAGCAGGCGATTCAATCCGCGCAGCAGGCACACCGCAACTATGCCAAGCGCCAGATGACGTGGTTCCGGCGCGAGGCGGAGGTCACCTGGCTGAAGGGCTTCGGCGACGATCCGCAGATCCAGCGGGAAGCCCTGCAGCGAGTGGCCGACAAGTATGAGAACTGACAATGTGGGGACAGCTGCCTTCGGCTGTCCGTCGAGCGAAGCTCGACTGGGGTTGGTATTTTTCGAGCACAGAGCATCGGGCCTTCGGCCCGAGGACAGCCGAAGACGGCTGTCCCCACATGAGCATTGGAAACACCCGAAACCCTGACCTTTTCTTCTGCTATCGTTTCTCCATGCCGCGAATCGTGTCTGCTATCGTTCTCGTCCTAGCTCTTTCTCTGTCTGCATTCGCCAAGAAGCATCCGCACCCGGCTCCGGTCAGTGCCACACTGGGCGACAAGTGGGCTGCGAAAACGCTCCGCTCGCTGAACGTCGAAGAGAAAATCGGCCAGGTCTTTATGATCTGGTGCCGCGCCAGCTTCCTCAACGTAGAGAGCCCCGAATACCTGCAGTGGCTCGAGGCCATGCAGAAATATCACATTGGCTCGTTCGCCATGTCGGTGCATGTCGATGGGCCATTTTTGTTGCGAACCGAGCCTTACGAAGCCGCCGATTTGCTCAACCGGTTGCAGAAAGAATCCAAACTGCCGCTGTTGTTTGCGGCCGATTTTGAGCGCGGTGTCACCACGCGTTTGATGGGCACGACCAACTTTCCACACGCCATGGCGTTTGGCGCGGATGGCCGTCTGGAGGATGCGGAAATGTTCGGCCGCATTACGGCGCAGGAAGCCCGCGCGGTCGGGGTTCACTGGAATTTCTTCCCTGACGCAGATGTGAACTCGAATCCAGCCAACCCCATCATCAATACGCGCTCGTTCGGAGAAGATCCCAAGCAGGTCGGCGATCTGGTCACGGCCTACATCAAGGGCGCGCGCTCGGGCGGGATGCTGACCACGGTGAAACATTTTCCGGGCCACGGAGACACCGCTACGGACTCGCATCTGGGAGTCGCGAGTGTGAACGTCGATCGAGCGCATCTCGATACGATTGAACTTCCGCCGTTTCGACAGGCGATTGCCGCGGGTGTCGATTCTGTGATGGTGGCGCACGTGACGGTTCCGGCGCTCGATCCCGATCCCAATCACGTGGCCACCATCTCCACAGCAGTGGTGACCGACCTCCTCGAAAAGCAGCTGGGTTTCAAAGGCCTGATCGTGACCGACGCCCTCGATATGGCGGGCTTGACGCATCTTTTCGCCAACGATATCGGCCGGGCCGCCGTCGAGGCTTTCAAGGCAGGCAACGATTTGCTCATCATTCCTGCCGACCTCCCTGCCTCTTACGAGTCGATGCTGAAGGCCGTTCGCTCCGGCGAGATTTCGCAGGCACGCCTCGACCACTCCGTCCTCAAGATCCTGAAAATAAAGGGCGGACTTGGACTGAACAAGTCGCGTACGGTCGATCTTGGAGCGATTGCTACCGCAGTCGGCAAGCCGGAAAACATCGCTTTCGGCCAGCAGGTGGCGAACTCGGCCATCACGCTGGTGCGAGAAAACGGCAAAGTGCTGCCCCTGAAATCGAAGGGAACTACCAAGGCGGCCCTTCCGTATATGACCAGAGAGGAGACCCACAACCAGGTGGTGGCCGTCCTTTTCTCGGATGACGTGCGGACGGAGTCCGGTCGCGCATTTGGCCGCGAGCTTCGCACGCGCATTCCGGACGCCCGCGTGATCTATGTGGATCCCCGCGTCGCTGCTGGTATGAGCGACGATGTGTTGAAGGCTGTTGACGAGGCGCAAACCGTGGTCGCTGCGGTCTATGTGATACCGACGGCCGGCAAGGTGGGAAACTCGGTGGGGATGGCCGATGCCACCGGAACGCTGCTGCAGCAAGTGCTCGATCATGCGGCGGGAAAGACGGCAGTCGTTGCCATGGGGAATCCGTACCTGGCCAGCGATTTCCCGAAGATCGAGAATTACATGTGTACGTTTTCGAATGCGACCGTGTCGGAAGTAGCGGCGATCAAGGCGCTGTTCGGGGAGATTCCGATTCGCGGTCATTTGCCGGTCAGCATTCCGAGTGTTGCGCAGCGCGGCGCCGGACTCGAACGCCCGGCGCAGGTTGCGAATGGAGGGTCTCCAAATGCGCAGAACTAGATTTCAAACCGTCAGCAAATTTGCTTTAGGAGTCGCAACTCTTGCGGCGCTACTGTTGCCTGCGTGCAGCATTAACGTGAAGAAGGAGCAGAACGGGCAAGACAAGCAGGTCGACATCAATACGCTGGTCGGCGGGATCCACGTCAGCAAAGGCGCCGATGTGGCGGATGTGGGACTCGCGGCCTATCCGGGCGCGCGCCTGAAGCAGGATGGTTCCGATGGCAAGGACAAGAGTGCCAACGTGAACATTTCAAGCTTCGGCTTCGGGCTGAAGGTTGTCGCGTTGGAATATCAGTCTGACGACGCCCCGGACAAACTCGTCGCCTACTACAAAGATCAACTGAAGAAGTACGGCAGAGTGCTCGAGTGCCATACCAGCCATCTCGACGTGAATCCGGATATCAAAGGGTCGGATCACGGATCGCATGAACTGACCTGCGAGGGCTCGAGCGGCAACAATATCGAACTGAAAGTCGGAACCAAAGAGAACCAGCACATTGTTGCGGTCGAGCCGGATGGCAAGGGATCGAGCTTTTCTCTGGTGTACGTCCGCACGCACGGCAAGGACGCGGATATTTAGGCGCGCCGCAAAACTCTTTAGATGGGGGTATCTATGTTTCGCTATCTGGTAACAGCGCTCGCGGTTGCGATTCTGAGTTCGCCAACGGTGGCACAGCAATCCGGTACACAAGACAAACCCTTCGACGTTCAAAGCTCGATCGGCGACATGCACGTCGGCAAGGATGCCGATGCCAAGAAGGCCGGACTTCCCTTGTATCCGGGTGCACGCCCGAAAGTGGAGAAGGACAACGACCCGCTCAACTTCGGCATCTTGATGGAGAACTTTGGGCTCAAAGTGGTGGTTGCGAAATATGAATCGGACGATTCTCCGGACAAAGTTGTTGCTTACTATCGCGACAAGCTTAAGAAATACGGCAAGGTTCTGGAGTGCCACTCGCAGAAACACGGCGGCGATGTCGACGTGCATGATGACGACAAGGACTCCAAAGGCAGCAAAGAATTGAAGTGCGAGCAGAACTCGGGTCCGGTCACCGAACTGAAAGTGGGTACTGAAGATAACCAGCACGTCGTGGCCGTTGAGCCCCCTGACACCGGCAAGGGATCTACTTTTGCGATTGTCTACGTGTATACCCGTGGCAAGCGCGGAGACATCTAAAGCGGGCTGATTCTTCGGCTCCCAGTTGAAAATCTGCAATCGACGATGCGAGCGCTGCAGGGCTCGCATCGTTTGCTTCCCCGCTCCGCCGTACGATATTTTCTGCGATACTTTCAAAGGCAAAACCTTCTGATCTCCGATGGAACAATCCTGCTACAAGTGCGGACAAACGGTGGAGGAAGGAGTTCCTTTTTGCCCGCACTGCTCAGCCCCACAGATTCGCGTAGTAATGGCGGAAGCTGTGGCGCCGGCCCCAGTGCTAGCTGCGGCTGAAACCGGGCAGACTGCTCTTCCGGCGTCGCAGACTGTACCGGTGCTGGCGCTTCCCATGCAGTGGTCCCAGGCGTTGAAGCCGTGCCTGCTGGCGGGAGTCGTCGCGTCGGGACTGATGTTTCTGGGCCTGCATCCGTTTGTGGCCATGGTGAGTGTCGGATTCCTGGCCGTAATTTTTTATCGGCAGCGCCGGCCGGAAATCATGATCAAGGCCGCGTCCGGAGCTGGAATCGGGAGTCTGGCTGGACTGCTCTGGTTTGCGATGTCTTCCGTTTTCGAAGCGCTGACTGTAACCTTTTTTCATAAGGGGCCGGAACTGCGCTCTGCGATCCTGTCAAAAATCCAGGAAACGGCGTCGCAGACCACCGACCCTCAGGTGCTCGCGCTGTTCGACCGAGTCAAGACTCCAGAAGGCTTCGAATTCCTGATGATCGCGGGGCTGATTTTCGCGTTCTTCGCTTCGATCATCCTCGGGGGATTTGGTGGGGCGTTAGGCGGGGCCATCCTGGGCCGCCGCCGGAGATCCTGACTCGCCGAGTTGGCATCCCGACCTCGCATTTATTGGGGCTGAGAGTTGGGTGTTCCCCCCGCCCTTGCGGTGGCCGCGCCTGCCGCGTATGATGCACCGTTTGCACTTTTCCCGATGAATATGCCCGCACGCGGTTCGCTGCTCGGAATCGAACACCTCGACGCAAAGGACATCGTCGGCCTGCTCAAGCTGGCCCGCCGCATGAATCCGCAGAAGGCCCGACCACTGCTGCGCGGGAAGCGTGTCGTGCTGCTGTTTTACGAAGCGTCGACCCGCACCCGCTCGTCGTTCGAATTCGCGGCGAAATCCCTGGGCGCGATGACCACGCTGGTGCAGTCATCCGGGTCGAGCATTGAAAAAGGCGAGTCTGTGCTCGATACCGGATATACGCTGCGCGCTGTGGGTGCTGATTGCATTGTGATGCGTCATCCGTCGGCGGGCGCGCCGCACCTGATGGCTCAGCATCTCGACATCCCCGTCATCAATGCGGGGGACGGCATGCACGAGCACCCGTCGCAAGCGTTGCTCGATGCCTTCACGATCCTCAAGCACAAGAAGTCGTTCAAGGGCCTGCAAGCCACCATCATCGGCGATATTTTTCACAGCCGTGTGGCGCGCAGCGCTTGCCACCTGCTGACCAAATTTGGAGTGAAGCTGACGCTGTGCGGCCCCCCCGAGTTCGTGCCTGACGTTGCCGCAACTCTTGCTCCTGGCCTGAGGATCACACGCCATATTGAAGATGCGTTGCGCGGCACCGATGTGGTCATGCTGCTGCGCGTGCAAAAGGAACGACTCGCAGGACAGAAGATCCGATTGCAGGACTACATCGCGCGCTACCAGATGACGACGGCGCGGCTGAAGCTGGCGAAGCGTGATGCGATTGTGATGCATCCCGGACCGATCATCCGGGGGCTGGAACTGACGGCGGAAGTTGCGGACGGACCGCAGTCGGTGATCGTGGACGAGGTGCACAACGGGGTCCCGACACGCATGGCGATTTTGGCGCGAGCGCTGGGGAAGGCGAAATGAGCCACGGATTTGCACGGATCAACACGGATCGTGCGTTCTCGGATCGGAAACATGCAGGCCGAGTGCTGAATGCTGAGTGCTAAGAGCCAAAAACGCGAAAGCCTGAGCCTGCTGATTAAGGGCGGCCATCTCATCGATCCAGCGGCGAAGATCAACGCGCCGATGGACGTATTGCTGCGCGACGGGCGGGTCGCCGAGCTCGCGCTGCCGAACAAAATCCGCGGTAGTGCTGATGAGAGGTTCGACGCTCGCGGGCTCGTTGTCGCGCCCGGGTTCATTGACCTGCACGTTCACTTGCGCGAGCCTGGCCAGGGATACAAAGAGACCATTGCCAGCGGCACCGCGGCCGCTGCTGCGGGAGGCTTCACCTCGGTCTGCACCATGCCCAACACGGTGCCTGTGGTCGACACGGCTGAATGGGTCAGCTGGCTGCGGAATCCCGAGCGCGGCGCCGTGGTCAACGTGTTCCCCATCGCGGCGGCTACTCGCGGCAGCAAAGGAGGAACGCTTACCGACTTCAGCGCCATGCAGCGCGCGGGAGCGGTTGCGGTCACCGACGATGGCAAGCCCATCCTCGACGACGACGTCATGCGCATGGCTCTGCGGCTTGGCGCGGAACTGAATTTCCCGGTGGTGCAGCACGCCGAAGATACGCGCCTCACAGAGAACTGCTCGATGCATGCAGGCCCCACGAGCTTTCGCCTGGGCCTGCGCGCCATGCCAGCCGCGGCCGAAGCGGCCATCGTCGACCGCGACGTGACGCTGGCGCAGCAGATTCGCGAATCGCGATTGCACGTGGCGCATCTTTCGACTGCTGACGCTCTCAAGGCTGTGCGCCGCGGCAAGCGCGCAAAAGCCCGAGTGACGTGCGAAGTCACGCCGCACCACTTCACGCTGATTGACGAGAACGTCGGCGAGTACGACACCAACTTCAAGATGAATCCGCCGCTGCGCTCGGCGACCGATCTCGAAGCGATTGTGGTCGCGCTTTCCGACGGCACCGTGGACGCGATAGCCACCGACCACGCGCCGCACGCCACCCACGAAAAACAGGTTGAATTCGAGCGCGCGTCTTTCGGCATCACCGGTCTCGAAACCGCACTCGCGCTGGCGATCACGAAACTGTACCGCGATCACAAGATTCCGCTGACGCGCATCGTCGAACTCTTCACCGCAGGCCCCGCCCGAGTGTTCGACCTCCCAGGCCGCGGATCCCTGGCCCGTGGCAGCCACGCAGACGTGACCATCTTCGATCCCAAGAAGCGCTGGACCTTCGAAGCCGCGAAGTCGCTCTCGCTATCGCACAACACTCCCTTCGACGGCTGGCAGTTTACTGGGAAAGTCGTGGCGACGATCGTCAGTGGGAAGATCGTGTACCGGATGGAATAAGGCAGCTACCGTCCACAGCGTCGTATACTCCTCACGAAATCACGGGAGGGAATGATGGTCCGCGCAGCCCGCTTCGTTCTTCCAATCCTTGTGCTGCTGATCACGATCTTTGCCTGCGGGCAGACTGCCGTTCCGCCTGCTCCAGTTGTTTCGGCTCCGGCGAAAGTCACGCCATCGGCACCGTCGTTCGACGTTAACGCAGCGGTCGGAGCCTATTTTGCCAAGATGCCGCCAGCCGAACGTGCCCGCTCCAATGCGTATTTCGAGGGCGGCTACTGGCTGCTTCTGTGGGATTTCCTGTCGACCGTCGTCGTCATGTGGATACTGTTGCGCTTCCGGTGGTCCGCTGGCATGCGTAACCTGGCTGAGCGGCTTACCCGCTTCCGGCCCCTCCAGACGGCGCTTTACTGGGTCCAGTTCATTCTTGTGTTCTCCGTGCTCACCTTCCCGATGACCGTGTATGAAGGCTACTTCCGCGAGCACAAGTATGGACTTCTGAATCAGACCTTCGGCCCATGGATGCGCGATCAGGTGGTCGGTCTGGCGGTCAGTTTGGTTCTGGGAGCGATCCTTATCGTGCCGCTATTCGGGCTGGTACGACGCTTGGGAAAAAGTTGGTGGGTGTGGGGCGCGGCCCTGATGATCGTGTTTTTCGCGTTCGTAAGCCTGATCGCTCCGGTTTACATTTCTCCGCTATTCAATCAGTACAAGACGTTGGAAGACCGGCGAATCAAGGATCCGATCCTCAGCATGGCGCGGGCGAATGGGATTCCCGCAACCAACGTCTATGAATTTGACGCGTCCCGGCAGTCCAATCGAGTGAGCGCGAACGTCAGCGGCTTCGCGAACACGCTGCGCATCTCGCTGAACGACAATCTGCTGAAGCGCTGCACTTTGCCCGAGATCGAAACTACCATGGGACACGAGATGGGGCACTACGTCCTCAATCATGCGTACAAGGGGCTGGTCTTGATTGGGGTCGTGATCGTGATCGGCTTCGCTTTTCTCCATTGGGGAATCGACTTCGCTCTCGCGCGCTGGGGAGTGACATGGGACATCCGCGGAATCACGGACGTCGCTCTCCTGCCGCTGGCGGTGATCGTCTTTTCGCTCTACTTTTTGCTGATGACGCCGGTCACCAATACGATCTCACGCACCATGGAGTTTGAAGCCGACATGTATGGCCTGAATGCAGCGCAACAGCCCGATGGGGAAGCGAATGTCGATCTGATGCTGGGGGAATATCGCAAGCTCGATCCGAGCCCAGTTGAGGAGTTCATCTTCTTCGATCATCCCAGCGGCCGTACCCGTATCACTGCGGCCATGCGCTGGAAGGCGGAGCACCCGGAATCTGCATCGCCAGAGGAAGTGGCGAGACCTATCTTTAATGCTGAGTAATACTGCGCCCGCAAGCCTCTCCTCCGCACCTCGCGGAGGAGAAGCCCGCCGGGACCGAATGCTCGCTACTTCGCAGTCGGTGGCGCTACGACTTCCTGCAGTCTGGGGTTCTCCCGCATCTTGCTGAAGTCTTCGTCTTTATATACGTTCGCCATGTCGCGATAACCTTCTTCCTTGGCTTTCCTCAGGCACTGCAGGCATCCGTCCACGTCGCCCCGCTTGGCATAGATCTTGGCCAGCATGTACGAATACCGGGCGCGTTCTTCCGGACTCGCGATCTGGGCGGTGATTCCCACTCGCGATTCTTGTTTCAAAGCATTCGGATCCAGTTCCACGGCTCGCGTGTATTCCGCTATGGCATGCTCCAGCTTCTTCTGGCTGAACCACGCGGCCCCCAGGTTCACGTGAAACGATGCTCGCGTCTCCTCGAGAGCAACTGCCTTCTTGAAGCGCTTTGCCGCAGCACCATAGTTCTTGTCCATGTAGTACACGGCGCCGATGTTGTTGATGGCATCCGCGTACTTGGAGTTCCACTTCACCGCGTTTTCGAAACTCACGCGAGCAGCGGCCAGTTCATTATTCTTCAGTTGCGCCAGACCCATTTTGTTGTACAGCACGGAATTCTTGCGGTCTTTGCGCAGAGCCGCCTGAAAATACTCGACGGCCTGAGGGTAGTCCTTGTGGGCCCTCGCCAGGTCGGCGGCCTTCTCCAAGTCGGCCACGCTCATCGATTGCATGTTGACCTTGTCCTGGACCTGCTGTGGAACCGGCGAGCTGACGCTGTACTGAGACAGTGCCATCAGCGTCGCCACCAATACGAATCTTGCTGTGATGGTTCGCATATTCAGCCTCCCTTTCCGGAGTTGCCTCTGTTCCGGTCTGGGCCGTGCCCTTGCCCCGGTGATCTGCTCTCCGCGTACGCCCCAGTTATGGCTCCGATTCGAGCGGTCCACAACGCTATACCTGCTACCTGGGGGATACGCCCGCGACGTTACTTGCATCGGAAAGATATCTCTTGAGAGGACAACAGGTTGGCCGAGGGCAGGAACTGACGGCTAGCAAATTCCGTATTGGAATGTAGCCCCCGTTACAACGGGTTACGTAACCGTTTGGAGGCCGCCGGAGCGTGTCTTTCGGGTGTATAAAGGGGTTGAAGGCGCATTCTTCGGGAGGTCTGCAGTGCCTTCGATCACGGCTGAGCCGGTAAGTTGGGAAGCAGAACGCGCCGAATTGCAGGCGGTGCTGCAGTCTCACCTCTTTGTTCGTTCCCCGACGCTTACCCATCTGCTTTCTTATCTGTGCGAAAAGACATTCTCCGGCGAGAGCGCCCAGATCAAGGAATATTCCGTCGGCCTCGATGTCTTCGATCGGCGTGACTCCTTCGACCAGGATACCGATTCGATCGTTCGGGTTCAGGCCAACCGCCTGCGCAAGCGTCTCAGTGAGTATTACGCCACGGAAGGTGCGGCGCATCCGATTCGCATCACTATCCCAGTAGGACAGTACATTCCAGTTTTTCAGAAGGTGGCCGATTCGGAACCAGTCCTCTCTTCGGACCGGCCGGTTACACCGCACGCGCGAGCCCCGGATGACACGCGACAGATTACTTGGCGCCCCAGTGTGCAACAGGCTTGGGTGTTCGGCGGTGTGGCGATTCTTGTGCTTTTGGTTGTTGCCGCCTTTCTGACTCGCGAACGGCCGAAAACACAACCTGTAATTCGCACTTCATATTCCCCGCAAGTCACCGCCGAAACCGCTGTTGGCCTCCCGGTGGGAGAAGAGATTCGCATTTTGGCTGGGGCTGGCCGCAAATATGTTGATCACGCGGGTAAGCTGTGGAGCCCCGATTCCTATTTTTCTGGCGGGACGGCGGTCCCGAGCGCAGTCCAGCATATCTGGCGCACCCAGGATCCGAGCATCTACCGCAGCAGCCGCCAGGGCGACTTCACCTACAACGTTCCCCTGAAGCCAGGAACGTATGAGCTGCACCTGCACTTTGCCGAGACTTTCTACGGACCGGAAAGTGCGGCCGGGGGCGGGGAGGGCAGCCGGATCATGACGGTTCTGGCGAATGGACAGCCGTTGCTCCGCGACTTCGATGTGCTGGCCGATGCGGGCGGTGACCGCACCGCGGAAGTGAAGGTGTTTTCCGACATTTCCCCGGCCACCGACGGCCAACTGCATCTCACCTTTTCGTCGGCGAAGGGGGGGAACGGCATGCTCTCGGCGATCGAGATCCTGCCTGGAATTCACGGCCGCATTCGCCCGGTGCGCATCGTGGCTCGCGATGTGCCGTATTACTCCAACGATAGTCACTGGTGGAGTCCCGACGCTTACTTCAAAGGAGGACAAATCAGCGCCAGCCAGGAACCCGCGAACGGCACCGATGATCCTGAGTTCTACGAGACCGAACGCTGGGGCCACTTCTCCTACGCGATTCCCGTTCCTCCAGGCAGGTATACGGTGACTCTGCATTTCATCGAGCACCACGCGGCCGCCGGTGGTACAGCCCCGGCAGCGCCCGGCGATCGTGAATTCAACGTCTTCTGCAATGGCAAGACGGTTCTGGCGAATCTGAACATCCTCGAACAAGCTGGGGAGAATCGGCCGCTGGTAAGGAAGATCAGGGGGCTTGAGCCGAACGCGCAGGGCAAGTTGTTGCTGGAGTTCGTTCCGGTGACACGGTATGCCACAGTGTCTGCGATCGAAGTGATCCCGGAGTGAAGTGGTTAGTGTGGGACGGGCACTCTTGCCCGTCCAGCCGGGCGAGTCGGTCGTCAGTTTGCCAAAATCCCCATGCGCTTTCCGACGTTCTTCAGCACGCCCAGCGCCTGCTCCAACTCTTCTTTCGTATGGGTCGCCGTCATGATGGTGCGGATGCGGGCTTTGCCTTCTGGAACTGTGGGGAATGCAATGCCTGTGCCGAGCACGCCTTCTTTGAACAGCTCGCGAGAGAAGTCCATGGTGAGCTTGCCGTCGCCGATGATGATCGGCGTGATGGGAGTTTCGCTGGCCGGAGTGGCGCGCCCGCCGATGTCGAAGCCGAGCAGGCCGAGTTCCTTCTTCCAGAAGCGCGTGTTCTCCCAGAGCTTCTCCATGCGCTCGGGCTCGTTTTCCAGAACGTCGAAGGCCGCGATGCACGTGGCTGCCACCGACGGTGGATGCGACGTCGAGAACAGGAACGGCCGCGCGCGGTGGTAGAGGAAATCAATCAGGTCGCGCGTGCCGCACACGTATCCGCCGAGAGCGCCGATTGCCTTTGAGAGCGTTCCCACCTGAATATCGACGCGGCCATGCATGCCGAAGTGGTCGATGGTGCCTCGCCCGTTGCGGCCCAGCACGCCGGAGGCATGCGCGTCGTCGACCATCATAATGGCGCCGTATTTTTCGGCCAGATCGCAGAGCGCGGGCAGCGGGCCGATGTCGCCGTCCATAGAGAAGACGCCGTCGGTGATCAGGAGCTTTTTGCCCGGCTCACTCTTAATGCTGGTTAACTGTTCTTCCGCGTGCGCGATGTCTTTGTGGCGGAAGACGAGTATCTTCGCCTTTGAGAGGCGTGCACCGTCGATGATCGAGGCGTGGTTCAGTGCGTCGGAGATGATGAAATCGTCCTTGCCCAGCACGGCCGACACCGTTCCGGCATTTGCTGCGAATCCCGACTGGAAAACGACGCAGGCTTCCACGTTCTTGAAGCGAGCGATCTTCTCCTCGAGGTCCATGTGGATCTTCATCGTCCCGGCAATTGTGCGGACTGCACCTGATCCCACGCCGAATTTGCGCGTCGCCTCCAGCGCGGCCTCGCGCAGCTTGGGATGCGTGGTTAACCCCAGATAATTGTTCGACGCGAGGTTGATGACTCTCTTCCCGTCGAACGTGCAGACGGGCGCCTGCTCGTCCTCGAGCACGCGTAGCTTGAAGTGCGTGCCCTTGGTCTTGAGTTCCTTGAGCTGGTCGGTGAGGTAGGAGAGCGGGTTGGTGCGGATTGCGGTGGTCATGGATGCCTCGAGACTTCTTTGCCACGGATTCTCGCGGATGAACGCGGATTCTAAGGATCAGTGTAATTCGTAACGTTGTCATCCTGAGCGCGTTCTTTGCGCGAAGGACCTATGCACTGGCCTGGCGCCAGCAACGATGCATAGGTTCTTCGCTTCGCTCAGAACGACAATCAATAAACTGTGCTCCGAGGTGATCCGCGTCAAGATCAGCACCTTAAAACATAATTGGACTGCCCGTTGCGACGCTGGCTTCGCACAGGCGCTTCATAGTTTGGAAGAACTCTTTTTCTCCCTCGGTCAGAATATCGCTGGACCCGAGAACGAGATCAACTTCCCACAACAGTGCGGGCGATTCTTTGACAGGGAGCCAGTCGCCGGTGTGGGTGCCATCGTAGACTACCTTCTTCAGCAGAATCGGAAACTTTGGTCCGGGATTTCCCTGCAGGCCACGCAGAAACTCGCGCACGTGCTGGATCCGCGTGATGTTGCCCAAGGGCTCGGAAATCAGGTAGCCCTCGTGCTCGCAGGACTTCTGCACCCAGTGATCGTGCGCCTCCCATTCGTCTTCGGTCGGATCACCCGAGAGCGAGGGGGATCCGGACTCGTCCCACATGAATCTCTCGGGTAAGGGATGTGGCTTGGCCCGTCCATCGCGGATGCAGGTGCAACGTACGAATGCGTCGAGACTCATAATTCACTTTCTTCTGCAATGCTTGGCCCTTTAGACACGTTCTTAGCGCACGCCGTTGGGATACACCAGAATCTTGCTGGCTTCTCCGGTTTTCAGTCGCTCCATGGCCTTGGAGAAATCTTTCATCGGGATGCGATCCGTGATCACTGGATGCAGATTGAGCTTGCCGCTTTTGAGCAGAGCCGTCATCTGATACCAGGTCTGGTACATGCGGCGGCCATTGATACCCTGCACGGTGATGCCTTTGAAAATAATGTCCTCGGAAAAATTAAGAGAAATCGGTTTCGAGGTCAGGCCGAGCAGGGAAATTCTTCCGCCGCGCCGAACGATATCGAACGCGGTGCGGATCGAGTCCGGATGGCCCGCCATTTCCAGCACCACGTCCACGCCCAGGCCGCCGGTCTTTTCCATCACGATCGCGTTGACTTCTTCCTTCGCGGGATTGAGCACGTAGTCGGCGTTCATCTCGCGCGCGATTCGGGCGCGGTGCTCGTTGACTTCAATCGCGAACACCGAAGTCGCACCTACCGCCTTGGCCACGGCAATCGAAAAAAGCCCAATCGGACCGCAGCCGGTGATGGCCACGCTCTTGGCCGCGATCTCCCCGGCCAGCACCGTGTGCACTGCGTTTCCTAGCGGATCGAGAATCGACGCATAGTCCAGCGGAATGGAGGGATCGAGCTTCCAGATATTCGACTCGGGAATCACCACGTACTCGGCGAAGGCGCCGTCGGCGTCCACGCCAATGATCTTTACCTTCTGGCAGATGTGAGCTTCGCCGGTGCGGCACTGCAGGCATTTGCCGCAGGCCACGTGCATCTCGGCGGAAACGAAGTCCCCCTCCTTCACGCTGGTGACTTCATCGCCGAACGCCGCCACTTCGCCGCAGAACTCGTGCCCGGGAATGAGCGGAGGATGAATGCGATTCTGCGCCCAGCGGTCCCAGTTGTAAATGTGCAGGTCGGTGCCGCAAATCGACGCGACTTTCACTTTCACCAGCACGTCGGTGCGCCCGAAAGCTGGAATCTTGACCTCGCGAATCTCCGCGCCCGAGGCCGCTGTCGGCTTCACGACCGCCTGCATGGTTGTCGCCATAATTGCCACCTATGAACTCGAAAACTGAATCAAACACAAAACATATGATTCTAGCACCGTCCGTGGTTTCACTTCGGAGCCCGAAATATGAATCTGCAAGCGTCAAACCACAACTCTAGCAACCGCATCCAAGATCGAGGCGCTTTTCCCCTCGGAGGTTGGATCTGTGCACACTCGGTCGATCGCGATGGTTCTGATCCTTACGAGCGCTCTTTCCGGCGCTTGGGCAGCGGCCTCGCCGGTAGCGGTGCGTTACCAAGAAGGATTGTTGCACGGCTTTCTCGTGCTGAGCACGCTGGACGGGAAGGCGATCGCGGAAGGCGATTCTGCGCAGGTCCCTCACGGCAACCGAATCACGAGCCGCCTGACTTACCACTTCAAGGACGGCTCGCGGCTGGAGGAGACTACGGTCTTTTCCCAGCGCCGAATTTTCCGGCTCATCAGCTATCACCTGGTGCAGAAAGGCCCGGCGTTCCAGCATGCAACGGAAGTTACGATCACGGCCTCTACCGGGCAGGTCACGGTGCAGTACACCGATGACGACGGCAACGAGAAGACATTCAACGAGCGCATGAAGCTGCCCCCGGATCTGGCCAACGGTTTAGTGCTTACGCTGCTGAAGAATCTGGGGCCAGATGATGCGCCGCTGGAAGTGTCGATGCTGGTGGCTACGCCCAAGCCCCGCCTTGTGAAGCTCGCAATCAGCAGCCAACCCAAAGAGCCTTTTACCCTCGCCGGAGCCGGCCGCGAGGCGTTGCACTATGCAATCAAGGTTGAGATCGGGGGCATCGCCGGACTGGTGGCGCCGTGGCTCGGAAAGCAGCCGCCGGACTCGCACATCTGGATCCTGGGCGGGGAGTGTCCGACGTTTGTGAAATCCGAGAGTCTCTCCTACATGGGCGGTCCGTTGTGGCGGACGGAACTGGTGGCCCCTGTTTGGCCGAGAGCCGCGACATCAGAGTCAAAGAACCGAAGCGCCGAGAATCACTGATTTGTCGCAAGGGCAGAGGCTCTCTGCTGGCGCGATACAATCAGGCAGAATGCGCGCAGCGTTCAAAGGATTGGTGAGCCTGCTCCTTGCCGGCGCGCTGTGGAGTTTCGCACTCGCGCATCAGGCGGCGCCGGTTTCCCGTCAGGAGTTCACCCGGAGCCTCGTGGCCGCCGCCATCGAACGCACCCACCATTCGGTTCGGTACGTTTCTGCTTACGTCCACATTCCCTATCCCGGTGGAGATGTTCCTGCCGACACTGGAGTCTGTACCGACGAGGTGATTCGCAGCTACCGTGCCGTGGGCGTCGACCTGCAGAAGGACGTCCATTAAGACATGCTGCAGAACTTTGCGGCGTATCCGAACAAGCGGCGCTGGTTGCTGGCGCATCCCGACGCGAATATCGATCACCGCCGCGTCCCGAATCTGATGGTCTTCTTTCAGCGCGAGGGAGAGTCGCTGCCCATCACCAGCCGCGCGGACGACTACGCGCCGGGCGATCTGGTCACGTGGGATCTCGGCGGAAACGTGCCGCATATCGGGATCGTCGTCGATCAGAAGGCTCGAAGCGGGCGCTACATGATTGTGCACAACATTGGCGAGGGGCCGAAGACGGAAGACGTGCTTTTCAACTGGAAGATTACTGGACACTATCGGTACTTCGGGCCCTAGGGTTTCGCGGGGCTGGCTTGGATATCAGAGTTCTTCGAGCGGTGCGACTCAAGGTGGAAGAGCGGCGCTTTAGCGCCGAGTTAAGAGTTGAAAATGATGCTGGGCTTTAGCCCGTGTGAGAAGTTCGGAGCCGCGACAGAAGAAGACGACCACGGCGGCTAAAGCCGTCCCAGCTTCACTTCCTCACGCGGCCCTAAAGGGCCGCTCTTCCACGGTGCTGCCGGCGGTCACGGGTTCCTCGGGGGCCACGAGTTTCTCACCCAACTGGCTAAGAAGGAGCACGGCGAGATGGGGGAAGAATCTCACGGCTTGGTCGCCTTCGGCGCCACCTTCTTGAACTCTTCCGACTTTCCCCGCGGAATGGTCAGCGTCTTCCACTCGCTCGATCGCAGGTGCTTGGCCAGAAACACAATCTGTCCGATGTGGGCGGCATAGTGCGCGATTTGCCGGTTGATGGCCTGCAGAACTGTGTGTGGTTCGCCTCGGATGGTCACGGTGTGCATCACATCTTCGGGCTTGAGCGCTTCGATCGCGCGCAGCACGCAAGCCCAGCCTTCTTCCCACCACTTCATGACTTCAGCGGGCGTGGTGGCGGCGGTCACTTCGAACTCGCAGTCGCGAAAGCGGTCCGCCTTTTCGCCGTCGGTGGTGAGGAAATTGGTAAAGCGTGAGCGCATATTGCCCGCCAGATGCTTGACCAGAATGGCCACGGAGTTCGACTCCGGCTCGAGTGTGAGGAAGAATTCGTGGTCCCCGAGTTGCGCCATTGCGCCTTCGCCCATGCGCTTGTGCCCGCGCATCTGGCGGCGCGCTTCCTCGAGATAGTGAGCAGCAAGATCGGGTGCTATCGTTTCTCCCTCCGACGAATTTAGATGCCTGGGGTCGGCGGAGGAATTATAGGATAGGGTGCCACGAGCGCCGCCGCCCGCGGTTCCAATTCCAACTCGAAGCCGCCCACCCACTTGGCTAGAACGTTATACAGCAGCGCGGCAATCGCGCCCGTCACAAATCCCATGGCTCCGTAGAGAAGCGGCATGAGGATGGCGAAAACAACTCCGAACACTCCGGCAAGCGGAGTTTTGTCCGAGCCGGCAATGGATCCGACTAATCCGATCACCAGGAAGATTGGGGCGAAGATCAGTCCCAGGCAACCGTAGAGCAAGCCCATGAGCTTCGCGACGGACATCACTCCCACCGACTTCAGGATGTGCATAAATTGCTGTCCTTTCCGCCTAATTTCCGGGCAACGAGCAAAGCGATTCCTATGTTCGCCCCCAGCCGCCACCGCCGGGAGTTTCAATCGTAATCCGCTCGCCTTTTCGCAGGCGAGTGCTGAACTTGGCGAGCTTTGGCTCGACCGAGCCGTCGTGGCGTGTGATGAACGTCTTTCCCGGTGCACCGTCGGCTCCTCCGAACAGTCCCCACGGCCCGCGCGCGCGGCGGTCGGCCAGCAGGGTAACTTCGCAGTCGGTGAGGACTTCGATCTCACGAACAATCCCGTCGCCGCCGCGAAACTGCCCCTCTCCACCGCTGCCGGGCCGCAGCGAATACTGGCGCACCCGCAGCGGATACGCATACTCCAGCGCCTCCGCGGGGGTGTTCAGGGAATTTGTCATGTGCGTGTGCACGCCGGAGACGCCGGGCTTGCCAGGGCGCGCGCCCATGCCGCCGGCGATCGTCTCGTAGTAGGCGAACGGCTCACCGTTGCGCGGATCGATACCGCCGATGGTCAGGTTGTTCATGGTCCCCGAGGCCGCAGCGGGGATGAGATCTGGAATCGCCTGCGCCAGCGCCCGCAGCAACGCGTCGACGATCCGCTGGGACGTCTCGACATTTCCTCCCGCCACGGCTGCCGGAGGCCGCGCGTTCACAATCGTGCCTTCGGGCGCGATGACCTCGATCGGCCGCATCAGCCCCGCGGCGGCTGGAACGTCCTCCGCCAGCAGACAGCGAAATACGTAGAAGCACGCCGAGTAGGTGATCGCCGCGACCGCGTTCACGCTGCCCTCAACCTGCGGATCGCTCCCTGTGAAATCCACTGTGACCATGCGGCGCGGGCGCCCGCGCATTAGTTCACCTTGATGAACTGTAATTGCAACGGCGATCTTGATCGGCCGATCGGTGATCCCGTCCCCATCCAGAAAATCCTCGGAGCGGCACTTTCCCGCCGGCACGCGCTGCACAAAAGCGCGCATCAACTCCTCGGAATAGTCGAGGAGATCGCCCGTCGCTCGGCTGGCCCGATCCAGGCCATAGCGAGAACAAACTTCGCGCAGGCGCTCGGCCCCCGTGTGGCAAGCTGCGATCTGTGCTCCCAGGTCGCCTTCGCGCTCCTCGGGAGTGCGCACGTTGTTGAGCAGCAGGGCGAGCACATCGGCATTCATGGCGCCGCCCAGCATCAGTTTCACCGGCGGAATTCGCACGCCTTCCTGGTAGATCTCACGGCACAGCCCCATCGATCCAGGATAGGCCCCGCCAACATCCGCGTGATGCGCCCGCGAAGCCACATAGAAATCAGGACTTGTGTGGGCGCGGGCGACTCGCCCGCGCAGGTGGCGACTCTCCACGTACACCGGCGCGACCAGCGTGATGTCGGGCAGATGCGTCCCCCCGCGAAACGGATCGTTCAGCATCACCACGTCCCCAGGCTCCATCGCGCCGGCCTCGATCGCCGCTCGCACCGACATCGGCATCGACCCGAGATGCACGGGCATGTGGTCGCCCATGGCGATGACCTCACCCGCGGCGTCGAACACGGCGCACGAATAATCGCGGCGCTCCTTGATATTCGGAGAAAACGCCGTCCGTCGCAGCGCCGCGCCCATCTCCTCGGCGATGGAGTGGTACAGGTTCTTGAAGATTTCCAATTCAATCGGATCGCGCCGCATGAGGCGCAGTGTACTGCAACTCATGGCGCGTTTGTAGTTGGTTCGTGATTACGGTCGCAGTTTCTGGTGCGCGTTCGTGTTCGAGTGAGTGACGAACGACTGAAGACCAACGGCGGCACTGAAGAAATCCGCGCAAAACTGCAAAATTGTGTTGACACTTTATTAATACTGCCGCAATATCTTGTGATATAGGACCTTCCCATACTACAAGTAGGGTTGGTCTTTCAAGTACAAGGGCCCGTAGTCAAGAACCTTAACAAGGGAAAATCGTTCACGGAGGATCCTTCAATGGCAACGAAGAAGAAGGCAAAAAAGAAGAAACATTAGCCGTCAGCGAGGACATTCCTCGCTTACACTCGATTTCTCACTGGCCTCTTAAGAGAAGCACCTCTTGAGGGGCTTTTCCTTTGTGGAGCCCGCGAGCCATGAGCTGTGAGCTGCGAGCAATCACGGCTGTCTCCCACGATGTGAGAGCGGGCTGAGTCGGGATTCAGGTTGCTCACAGCTCAAAGCTCGCAGCTCGCAGCCACACAAATTCCGCATTCTCCAATCCCCACCTGTGTCACAATAGGCAGACCACGTGGCGTTTGCCGCCGTGACAGGAAAAATGGCGCCCCGCAAGAAGAGTACGGCGAAGCACAAAGCGGATGAAATCCTCATCCCCGACAAACTTTATTTCCGCATCGGCGAAGTGGCCACGCTGTGCCATCTGCCTGCCTACGTGCTGCGTTTCTGGGAGTCCGAGTTCCCGCAACTGAAGCCGGTCAAGAGCAGCACCGGACAGCGCATGTACCGCAAGCGCGACGTCGAGAGTGTGTTGCACATCAAGCGACTGCTCTACGAGCAGGGATTCACCATCTCCGGCGCGCGCCAGCAGCTGCGCAGCGAAAGCAAGACTGACAAGACGCAGACCGCCATCCCGTTCCCGTCGCATTCCACGCCCGAGATTCAGCACATTCGCCAGGGGCTGCGCGAGATTCTGAGCATGCTGTCGGCGCGCAGGACGGGATAGCGGTTCATGCGCAGGGAGCGGCTGCGCTCTGAACTCGCTTAGGCTTCCACCCAGTTGCTTCTCTCCAGAATCGTCGGAGGCTCATACGTCTTTCCCCGCGCCAGCCGCCGTTCTTCGCGACGAGTCGTCCAAAGCAGTACCGGGCCGAGCAAGGCCGGGAGCATCCGCGACAGGAATCCGGATTCCTGCTTGAATTCGTGCCGCAGTTCACGGATCTGTTCGCTCACATTGAGGTCCACTTTGCGGAACTGCCGCTCCATCGCCCACAACGCCGAGCTGTACACGCCGCTCAGCTTTCCCATCTCGCGCGTGAAGCGTTCCCGCACGCGCGCGTCGGGATAGTCTTTGTAGCGCTTGAATCCCGCCAGCAGAGTTCGCGAGATGCGGTAGAGGCTTGGCCCATTCAGCTGGAAGTCGCGCCAGAACGCCCAATCGAGAAAGCGCTTGGAATCCTCCCGCGAAATCGCGGCGTGCTTGAAATTGAATTTGAACTGACCGTGTACGTCGGCATAGTCCACATCTTTCAGTAAACGGCCCTCTTCCGACATTTGCTGGTACAGCGGAGTGCCCGGGACCGGCGTGTAGAGCATGAACTGGTGGAAGTCGGTGTCGTGCGACACGGCGTGCTCGATTTCAGAGACGATGTTGTCCGGAGTATGGTGCTCCAGCCCGATGATGGTCGAACCCTGCACGCGAATCCCGTGCTCGCGCAACTCGCGCGTGAGTTCCCGCGTGTCGGAGCCCTGCAACTTGCTGTAGCCCGCTTTGGGGGACTCCAGACCCATCCACAGCCACGACACGCCCAGTTCCACCAACTCCTGCATGGTGTACTTGCGAATCGCATTGGCCGAGGCAAACACCGACAGTGCCCAGCTCTTGTGATTCTCTTTCATGAGTTCGAGCAGGCGCATGGCGCGCTCGCGATGCAGCAGAAAATTTTCGTCCATCACGAAGAACGACTGCACTTTCAGTTCGTCCTCCATCCGGCTCATGACGGCATACAGTTCGTCGCCCGTCTCAAAGAAGTTGACGAATTTTCCCTTGCCTCCGAAAAATGCCGAGGTCGTACAGAAGTTGCAGCCCATGGGGCAGCCGACCGAAGGAATAATCGTAGCCGCCGTCGCGCCCTTGCGCTCCGGCAGACGAATGCCCATGATCCGTGTGCGCATTCCGGAAACGATTGCCGGATGCCGGATCGGCGCGCTTTCGTCTTCGCCCAGGTAGCGCCGCATCCAGGAAACGCCTTCGCCCTTCACAATGTGATCGGCATCGATCATCTTTTCGATCCCCGGGATGGCGGCCACGTGCCCGCCCACCACAATCACCGACTGCGGCGAGAGTTCCCGCGTCATGCGGCACATCTCGCGCACCTTGGCAACGTTGACAATAATTCCGGTGATACCCACCACGTCATATTGATTGTTTTTCAATTGGCGCGCGAAATCATCGCGAGTGGGGAAGTCGAGCACGGCACACGGCGCGGAGATATTCGCCTGGATCATCATGATGCCCCAGGATCGATGGAACATGCGCAGCGAAAAGCTGCCCTGGGCGCGCGTGACCTGATTGTGATAAAGCTCCATCGGGTTGATGGAGCGGCTGCCGAATTCGTCGTCCTGCGCATACGGTCCGAAGACCGAACTCAGCAGAATGCGGGCTTCGGATCCCTTGGGATGTTTCGCGAAACTGCCGGAATGGCTGCTATAAGGGCTGGGTGCAACATCGCTGGTAAGAAGTTCCAATTCGTTTCATCCGTTTCCCCCCACATGCCGTTACTGCAATCGTAGTCGCGCGTGGGCGCATTGCAGCAGCTCGCACGCAGATAACACAAAAAGATTACAAAGCAAGGTCACTGGCCAAACGTAACCAGCGAAGCCTGAAAAGGTGCAGGTGCACTTGAACCCGGCTTGCCATCTAGCCTAGAATCGCTGCGCGATGGCTTCGGAACCATTGGAGATCGAGCGTCTCGACCGTGGAGTGCTGAGCTTCCGCGGCCCGTTGACCATGGAGAACGTCTCTCCATTCATGAATGCGGTCCGGCGCGAAGACGCACCCACCATGATTCTGGATTTGACGAACGTTCCTTACTTGGATTCTTCTGGGCTGGGATCGCTGGTCAGTGCCTGCACTTCCTGCACTAAATCTGGGCGCCGCATGGCACTCACGGGCGTGAACAAGCGCGTGCGAAAAGTTTTCGAGATTACCAAAGTCGAACAGATTTTCCTGATGTTCCCCACGCTGTCTGACGCATTGGAAGCCTTCACCAACGCAGGCACGGCGTAAGGGCATATGTGGGGACAGCCGCCTTCGGCTGTCCGCCGGGCGCAGCCCGGCGTTAGGCGCTCCAGAGCCAAATCAGTCCGCAAGCTTCACGCGACGCGGGCGGAATTCAGCTTCTTCGATCCGGCATTCACCGCGTCCAGGCGGATGCGCGTGACCCGCGCGGTTTCCTGTACGAGATCGCTGGTGAACTTGGCGCCTTCCCCGGCCATCACCGAACCCGCTGCCAACGCGAAGCGCAACGCGTCTGCCTGATCCTCAAAATACAAAACCACTTGTCCCGACATAGCACTTCTCCCCGGGCCCGGAAGCCCCTCAGTCGCGAACGGCGCGACCTGAAAATCGACTCGGCCAGAGCCTTCCTGATTCTCGGAGCGAATGGACATCAAGTCAAAGTGATTCTCTTGGTTCCACCTACTCGGTAGGGCATCCCTCGCCGCGCCGAAGCTATACTGCCCTTGTCATGCCCGTACTGATCTCGATGCTCCGTGGCGTTAACGTAGGCGGCCACAACAAGATCAAAATGGACGACCTGCGCACCCTGTACAGGTCCCTCAAGCTCGAAGATCCGCGCACTTACGTACAGAGCGGCAACGTTATTTTTCGGACCAAAGAAAAGAATTGCACGGCCCTGGCAAAGAAGATTCAGGATGCGATCGAGGGCAAGTTCGGCTTTCGCCCTGAAGTCATCGTGCGTACCACAGAAGAACTGAGAAGCGCCATGGCTGCCACGCCGTTCGCCACCATCCGCAAACTGGAACCAGGCAAAATCCTGGTGACGTTCCTGTGCGACGAGCCCGGCCCCGGCGTCAATGCCACTCTTCGCGGCTTGAAAGACTATCCCGAAGAGATTCACCTCAAAGGCCGAGAACTCTACATCTACTTCCCCGACGGCGCCGGGAAGTCGAAGCTTCCCTGGTCGCAGGTCGAGAAACTGTTGAAGACCACAGGCACGGCTCGCAATTGGAATAGCGTGACGAAGATGCTGGCGATGGCGGAGGAGTTGGAAGCGGCGAATTAGATTCCGGGCCGAGGCGAGGTTGGCGGAAGGGCACGCCTTAACTCCGAGCTTCCAACTGAAAGCTGATAAGAAGAATGGTCGGGACGGGCAGATTTGAACTGCCGACCCCTCGCACCCCAAGCGAGTGCTCTACCAGGCTGAGCCACGTCCCGACGAGGACAAGGATTCCACCGATGCGACGGTCGCCATGCGGCAACCCGTCAGCCTCCAGCGGAGGGGTTCACTGTCTAAGTTTACACTACAACAGGTTCTTCGAGCGTTTCGGGAAGGGCAGGGTCTTCAGCCGTGCCAACAGGACCCAGAAGCCACCCTGGCTTTAGCTACTGAGGGCGACCCTCTACTCCAGATCTCTCCAGTTAGGCCCAACGCCCATGTCCACCTGAAGCGGCACGGCCAGCGCATGGACTTTCTCCATATGCTCGCGAACCAGCGGCTGCATAACCCCCACTTCGCTCTCGGGAACTTCAAACACCAGTTCGTCGTGAACCTGCAGCGTCATTCTCGATTTCAATCCACGTTCGCGCAGAGCCGCATCGATCCGGATCATCGCAATCTTGATCAGGTCGGCTGCCGTTCCTTGCAAAGGCGTGTTGACCGCGGTGCGCTCGGCGAATCCACGCTGGTTGGCGTTCTTGCTGTTGATGTCGGGAATTGGGCGCACGCGTCCAAAGAGTGTTTTCACTTTCATCTCGCGCCGGGCCTCTTCCAGCGTCTGGTCGATAAACCTCCGCACACCGCTGTACTTTTCAAAATAGGCGGCGATGAAATGCCTGGCCTCGCCAGGCTCGATGCCCAGTTGCTGCGAGAGTCCAAACGCCGAGAGGCCATAGACGATGCCGAAGTTCACCACCTTGGCCTGCCGCCGGTGGTCGGGTGTAACCATCAGCGGAGGTACGCCGAACACCTGCGAAGCCGTCAGCGTGTGAATGTCGTCGCCTCGGCGGTAGGCCTCGACTAGCAGGGAATCGTGCGAGAAATGCGCCAGCAGGCGCAGTTCGATTTGCGAATAATCGGCGGTCAACAGCACGTGCCCGGGCTCCGCGATGAAAGCGGCGCGGATTCCGCGCCCCAGTTCGGTGCGGATGGGGATGTTCTGCAGGTTCGGATTGGCTGAAGACAGCCTTCCCGTCGCAGTTCCTGTCTGCCCGAAAGTGGTGTGCAGGCGTCCGCTCGCGGGATTGATGAGCGCGGGCAGCGCGTCCACGTACGTGGACTTGAGCTTGGTGAGCTGGCGGTAATCCAGCACCATCCGGGCAATAGGATGATTCTCCGCGAGCTCCTCAAGGACGTCGACCGCCGTCGAAATGGTCCGCCCCTTGCCGTATTTCGCGGGCTTGGGCAGATTCATGCGATTGAACAGAACGTCGCCCAGTTGCTTCGGCGAGCCGACATTGAATTCCATTCCCGCGACTTCGTAAATCTCTTTTGCCTTGGCGGCGATCTCGCGCTCCAGTTCGCTCGACATCTGCGAGAGCGCCGCCGTGTCGATTTTGACTCCCGCCTGCTCCATGCGCACCAGCACCGGGACCAAAGGAAGATCCATTTCTTCGTAAAGCTTTACTAAGCCCGCCCGCTCGACTTCGCTGCGCAGTGCGCCCGCCAGCCGCCCGGTGATGTCGGCAGACTCGGCAAGTTCCTCGGCCAGCTTCAGGTTGAAACGCCGCAGAGCGATGTCCGCCAGCCGGTGCGACGAGTACGTCGGATCGAGCAGGTAGGAATACAGCATCGGATCGTGCCGCACGCCCGCCAGGGAGATCCCGAGCGGATCCAGCGCGTGAATCGCCGCCTTGTAATCGTGGACTGCTTTGGGAAGGGCAGGGTCCGTGAGCACGGATCGCATTTTTTCCGCGGCGCCGGCAGAGTCGAGTTTCGCGATCAAAGCCGATCCCGCTGCAGCTGAGATGGCGATGCGCCGGGCCCGCACCTCGGGGCGCGCCATCGACTCTCCCAACGTCCCTCCCATGCCCCCAATGAAGGACAGTTGAGCGTCCTGCACCTCTTCCTCTTTTTCTTCTTCCTCGGGCGCTGCGGCCGGTTCTTCCTGCTCGACCGCCACGGCGAGCGCGCCCCCAGCCGACACTGCGTTCAGCACGCCTTCGATATCCGCAGCCGACTTGGCCTCGGCGTAGTGCGTCTGGCTCACCTCGACCACGGGCAGCAGTTCTTTGAGCAACGAAGTAAATTCCAGTTCCGTAAAAAGCGCGCGCAACGCGTCAGCGTCCGGCTCTCCCGCGCGCATGGCATCCACATCCAGCTCGATGGGAACATTCGTATCGATGGTCGCCATGCTCTTGCTGAACAGAATTGCCTCGCGGTTATTCTGCAGAGACTCGCGGTAAGTCTTCTTCTCGACTTCCGCCGCGCGCTCCAGCGCCTGCTCGACGGTGCCGAATCGCTTGATGATCTCGACCGAGCCTTTGTCGCCGATGCCCGGCGCACCGGGAATGTTGTCGATGGCATCGCCGCGCAAAGCCATCACGTCGATGACGCGCTCGGGAGGCACGCCGAGAATTTCCTCGACTTTCGCCGCGTCGCAAATCAGATTGTCCTTCGGAGGATTCAGAATCTGCACTTTGTCGTTCACCAGTTGCATCATGTCCTTGTCGCTGGAAACGACATACACCGGGTGCGAAGCCTCGGCCGCCTTGCGCGCCAGAGTGCCGATCACATCGTCGGCTTCGAAGCGGACCACCTCCAGGATTGGAATCCGGTAGGCCTCGAGCGCTCGCCGGATGTAAGGAACCTGCTGCACCAGGTCTTCCGGCATGGCCGCGCGGTTGGCCTTGTAGCCTTTGTATTCCACTTCCGTGAACGTCTGAGTCTTGATGTCGAACTTGCGGATTGTGGTCACGGCCTCCGCCTGCTCGTCGCGGAAGGTAGGCCCGGCGACGTCGAACACGGCGGCCAGATACTCCGGAGAAAAATCCTCGCGCAGTTTGCGCAGCATGTTCACGAAGACGTAGGTCGCAGCTGTCGGGAGCCCGGTCTTGGTCGACATGGGTCGCTGCCGTGCCATGGCATGGTAGGCACGGAAAATAAACGACATCGTGTCGATGAGATAGATACGGCCGTGGGCGGAAGCGCGCGCAGACGGTGCGCCCTTCGCGGCTTTGGGTTTCGAAACTCCAGCATTCGAATCTGCCGCGGGCGAGGCTTGGTCCGATGATTTTTTACGCGGGGGCAACCCGCCTAGTGTAGCAGCAGAAAAGTGGCCGCAGCCAAGCCGCTAGAAGTCGATGTGGAAGTCCGCCTGCACCATTTTCTTGCCGGCTGCGTGCGAGTTGTTGCGGAAGATCAAATAATAGTTGGCCGGATTATCGAGCGTTGGTGGCAGGCTCGTGTTCACTTCCTGCTCGTGCGAGTCCTCGGCGGAGAATACCGCTTCGCCGGGCCGTCCGTTGAGAAGGTCGTCATATTGTTTCTGGTTCAGCACCAGAAACTCAACGTCCGCGTCCGTGCCGCTGGAGAGCGTACCGCCCTGCTTCACGAACGACCGGTACGTTCCCTTCAGTTGCGGATTCGAAGCGTTCGCCGGCACCTCAAAGGACAACTGTACGACTTTCGCAACCCCAAACATCTGGTGCAGAAGATCTCGGCTGGTTCCCACCGGCGAATCGGCCACATGAGGAAGAGCTCCCGTTCTATGCAGAGCTCGCCCAGCTGGTTGAACCGGTTGCGCCGGTTGCGCCGCCTTGATGGGATCGAGCGTTTCGATGTCGGAAGGCTTCTGGCGCGCCATGTAGTTCGCCAGCGGTCCGGCCAGAGTTACAGCATGCTGCGCGTCCCGCACTTCATCATAGGTCTGATCGGTTGGAGTGCCCTGCGTTACGACCGGCGCCGCCGGTACAGCCACCGCCTCTGATACGCGCTCACGGTGCGTCCACATGTAAGAACTTACCAATATGAGAATAAAAGCCGTCACCAGCGATCCGAACAAACGATTCATAACTGCTCCCTGCCAGAAATGTTAGCGAGACGCAGGCGTAGGGGGTAGCTGTCGAAAGGTCGGAGCAGTTACTTCGGTTTGCCGTATTCGGTATTGAAGTGGAGCTGAATTTCCCCGCACGTCCCTTGTTCCGGTGAGTACACCACGCAGGTGTCGAAGGGACGCGAATACACATGCAGGCTGACCGCTCGCTGGTTGAAGTCCCGGGGATTCACCACGCGATGCACCGGATCGGCAGGATCGACCGCGCAAGGATGCGCAATGTTCATCTCGATAGTGTCGGTGGGTTCCAGCCGGCAGGTTCCACCGTCCAGATCCTGGTGAACAAGGTGGAAGTTCTCCACCAGCAAGCGTCCGATGGGAACCGCCATCCAGCAGTTCTGGTCGCGATGGTTGTGCACCGAACTCGCCTGCCCCACCTCCCAGCAAATGGCCATCAACTCGTAGAGCGGTGTCCGGTCGATGAGATTCCGCGTGTAGTGCTGGCGATCCCAGTTGAGATAGGGCGCGAGAGACTCAGCACTGACCGGCGTGCCCTGCAGAAAGCGCCGCACCGGTTCGGTCGGACCGAAGGCAGACTCGGGCAATTGCCGCAGCCCTTCGACGAAAGTTTGGATGGAAACAGGTTTTACCGCGGTGGTCATTGGTGCACTCCGGAGAAAGAGTATAGCCCAGTCCTGAACCCAGGCCGTAACTTACGGCTGCGTCCCCGCTTCCGAAATTTCTTTGGTCTGCCCCTGCGCCACCACCGGATACACCGCTCCCTTGCGGCGCCGCAAGTCTCCCGGCAACTCCGAGCGCAGCAGCCACAATCCCGCCGCTACCGCCGCGGCCCACGTAACCGAAACCAGCGCCAGTTGCGTGACATCCGCCATGCGGCTGCCGTGGCCAGACGTCGGCAGCGGCACAATTTTCGCAACTTCAAAGCTGACCGCTCCCGCGACGACTGCAGTCACCGCAGCTTTCCCTAACTCCCGCCAGCGCAATTCCCCGAGCCGGACCAATCCCTTGAGATGCAAGAGCCAAGCCAGCGCCAGCAAGTTGATCCCGATGCCAAGATCCGACGCCCACGCCAGCCCCACCACTCCGAAGGTATGAAACAAGAATGAGTAAATCGGCAGCGAAGCCGCGGTGATGACGCTGACCGCTACCATGGGGGTGAGCGTATCTCCCGCTGCATAAAACGCGCGCGCGTAGAGTCCCTGCGCCGACCAAAGCACCAGCGAGAGAGAAAACCAGAAAAAATAAACCGCCGTCGGCTGCGTGTCGTCGAAAAGGAACTTTCCCCGGCGATACACCAGATCGATCAGCGGCAGCGCGGCAGCCGTCATCCACGCCGTCGCCAGCAACGAAGCTGCCGAAACCCGGTACACCGAATCATTTACAGTGGTGGCGAATTCCTTCAGCTTCTTCTCGTTAAAGAGGCGCGCAAAGAACGGCAGCGAGGCCTGCCCCGTCGCCTGCCCCAGCACAGCAATCGGCACCGCGAGCAGTCGCTTCGCATAGTTGAGCCGCGAGATGCCGCCCACCACGCTGGAGGCATAGTGCCGCAGGATCCAATCATCCGCCGTCACCAGCGACACGCCCAGCATTAATGGCACCGACAGCTTTACCCATTCGCGAAACGCCGGATTCGTCACATCAAACGAAGGCTTGTATCCCGTCCCAATGCGCGCCGCTCCAATCACGCTGGCAAGAAACGGACCGGCAACACTGCCCACCACGGCCCCGTAGGCCAACGAGGCAATCCCGAAGTGCCTTCCGCCCACCACGCCGCCCACAATGATGAATACGTTGTAAATGAGCGGACCGAAGGCCGGGAGCAGAAACAGCCGGTGCGACAGCAACACAGCCGACACCACGCCGCCCACATAAAAGAAAATCTGCGCCGGCAGCAGAATTCGAGTGAGGTGCACGCAGAGTTCGATCTGATCGGGCTTGAAATCCTTTACGAACCAGCGCACAAACTGGGGCGCAAAAATCTCCGTCAGCACCGTTCCCACCAGCATGACCGCGGTCATTACTGTGATGATGATGGAGAACGTCTTCTGGGCATCCGCGTCGCGCTTCTCCGCCAGAAACCGCGTGTAGATCGAGATAAACGTGATGGAGGCGGCGCCTCCGGCCACAATGTAGTTGAGAAAATCGGGGAGGGTGAAGGCCGCGACATAGGCGTCCGTCTGCGATCCGGCGCCGAAAGCGAAGGCGATGTAGGCCTCGCGCAGGTAGCCGACGACGCGCGACAGCATCACCGTCGTCATCAGCAGCAGAGTCGCCGAAAACGCCGTGTGCTGATGCGACGGACGGAAGAAGCGCAGAAGTTTCGTCATCGAGAACCGATCAGAATCTTCAATCTTATCGGAATCTCAACCCGTCAGGCAGTTGCGCGGCGGACACTCCCGTTCAGCTCACCGCCGTCACTTGGGCTCAGCCTGCACATATACCCTGTCGGCCGAAACCAGATCAACGTTTGGCACTTCCGTCCTCAACTTCACCGGTTGCAGCCCAGACTTTTTCGGAGGCTTGGCAAGAAACGTCAGGAAATATTGATGACTGAGTCGCTGCGTGAGGTCATCCAGGTAAGGAGAAAAAGACACCGGCGGCCCGTTGAAGCCGATGTAATAGGATTCTCCACCTGTCTTGGACGCCACTTGTGCGAGATAGAGCTGCCCCCAATACGTCTGCCAGTAGTCATGCCCAAAATGTCCGACCCCGGGGGTATAAATCGCAGAAACGAGAATGCCCGCGCGCTGCGCATTGTCGATTGCCTCGTTCACATACGGATCATCCAGATCGCCGGTGCCGTAGTACAGGTCGATTCCGTCCGAAGCCATGATCACCTCCCGCCGCCCGCTGCTTTCCGGCCAGCGTTTGATCAGGTCGCTCAGGGAAAAATACGGACTGCCATTGGCCCCGCGGACTCCCATCGGCAGACGTAGCGCCTTCGCCGCTTGCGCGTGGTCGATGGTTAGATCCTGCACGATTCTGGCCATACCATTCTGCATGTACGCAATCCCGACCTTCGTGGAGGCGGGCTGTGCGTTGATGAACTTTCGGATGTCGTCCAACTGCGAGCCCAGATTGCTGCCGGAGCCGTCGTCGAGTAGAACAAATAGTTCGAGTGCCGCGCGGTCTCCCTGGGCAGGAATCCACTCGGTCACCGTGTCGCGATCTTTGCCTTCAAAGACCATCACATCTTCGCGGTTGACGGCCGGAATCGTGGAACCGTGATGCGGCTCGACGGTGACCAGCATGTGCGCCGGAACTCCGCTCGCGGCTGGAGACTGCTGCGCCGAAAGGGATAGAGTCCCGCATAACCAAACCGCCGTGCCCAATAATGCGTTCGCCATGAAACGATATGTGTTCATACACGCTCCTAAAACGGCCCTGCCGTCACAAACCTTGCCGTGGGGCTGAAGGCTCGTCCTAAGCCGTTAGATGTTCGAAAGAAGCAAAAGGTGGGAAATTCGACCCACATGCTGCGGAGCGTTCTTCGCGCTCGAAACCTGCCGAGATAATTCTAGTGCGATAATTCAGTTGTGGCCGACTCCGGGACCATTCCAGCCCGCTCTGCCGTTCTCCGCCGGTCCTTCCGCAAAGGCTTCCCCGCGGCCGTCCGCGGCGAAGGCGTCTATGTATGGGACGCCGACGGCAACCGTTATCTCGACCTCGCCGGCTCCGCTGCCGTCAACTTCATCGGACACGGCGTGCCCGAAATTTCCGCCGCCATGGCCGAACAGGCCGCGAAGCTCGAGTTCGTTCACACCAGCCAGTTCACTACCCCGGTCGCCGAAGAGTATGCCGAGGAATTGCTGGCGTTCGCCGGAGAAAACTTCCGCGCCGGCGCGGTCTACTTCACCTGCGGCGGCTCCGAATCGATTGAGACCGCGCTGAAACTGGCGCGCCAGTATCAAGTCGAGATCGGACAGGCGTCCCGTTACCAGATTCTAAGCCGCCAGCAGAGTTATCACGGATCCACGCTCGGCGCGTTATCGGTGTCCGGCAACAAGCGCCGTCGCGAAATGTATTTGCCCATGGTGCGCGAGTTCGCGCACGTCGGCATGCCGTACTGCTATCGTTGCGATTTCGATTGCACGGACGGGTGCCGTAACTGCGGCCAGCAATACGCCGCCGAACTCGAACACGCCATCGAGGCGAGCCGCGGCGAGGCCGCCGCCTTCATCTTCGAACCGGTCAGCGGAGCCACGCTGGGCGCGGTGGTTCCTCCGCCCGGATATCTGCAGTCGATTGCCGACATTTGCCACCGTCACGGCGTGCTCCTGATCGCCGACGAAGTCATGACCGGCATGGGCCGCACTGGCCGCAACTTCGCGGTGGAACATAATAATGTCGCTCCGGACATTCTGGTCACCGCCAAAGGACTCTCCAGCGGATACGCGCCGCTCGGTGCAGTCATCGCGAGCAAGAAGGTCGTCGACGCGATCGCCGCTGGCTCCGGCGCGTTCCTGCACGGCTTCACCTACAACGCGCATCCCATTTCGCTAGCCGCGGGGCGCGCCGTACTTAGTCTCCTGCAGGCGAAAAAACTAGTCGAAGCCGCCGACTCCAGCCGTCCCGGCACAACAGCCGCCCAATTCAAGAAGGCGCTCGAGGCCTTGCGCGCGGAAGACACCGTAGGGGACGTTCGCGGCATTGGGCTGCTCTGGGCCGTAGAATTCGTAGCCGACAAAGCCAGCAAGCGCCCGTTCGCGCCCACCCAGAACTTCGCGGGGAGCGTTGCCGCCGCTGCCCTCAAACGAGGCCTGCTCGTCTACCCCATGCAAGGCAGCGTTGACGGAATCTCGGGAGACCACCTTCTCGTTGCGCCTCCCGCCATCATCACCCACGAACAGATCGCCTGGTCTGTCGAGCAATTGCGAGCCGCCGTCCGCCGGGTTTTTACTTCGTTCTGAACGTTGTATTGAACTTGCCCGTTAGGAACTGGACGACTCGCGCAACAGGCTCTGTGCTCACTCGTGCCGCGTCTCGCGCCAGTACCGCAGCAGCCGTCGCAGCGCGCAGTACTCATTGATTGGGCGATCATCGCGCAGAGCAGGCGTGGCCGGAGACGCCGCGATCAGAGTCTCGATAGGGACCTCATTCTGCAGCAGGGTATCAAAGGCGCGCAACACGGCAGGCGCGCCTCCTGGCGGAGGGTCCCATTCGGTGAAGTCCGCGGTGGCAGCAGCCGGCAGCTTGCGTAACAAGTCTTCGGCGGTTAGATGGGGCAGCGGATGTTCGCTAGCCAGAAAGTGCATGCCTGCGCCTTCGACACTGAGGAAGACGCGGACGTAGGGAAACGAGTTGCGGAGAGCTCCTGCGACAGCGGAGAAATCCTCCGCGTCGCCGGTGGGCAGCCACTGGGCCAGAATCCCGCCCGGGCGTAATCGACTCCTGGCCGCGGCATAGAACTCTTCCGAATACAGCATGCTCGATCCCGCTGCTTCCACCGGGGGCGGAGGATCAATGGTGATCAGGTCGTATTGCTGGGTCGTGCGTTCCAGGTAGCGGCGCCCATCGTCAATGACCACCTGAGCCAGAGGTGATCGCAGAACTTCTGGGCCGTCCTTGTGAAAATAGCCGATCATCGGCGGCACGCTGGGCACCAGTTCCACGGCGGTAGCATGCAGATTCCAGCTGAGCAGCGAGCGGAAGGTCGTTCCCATGCCGAAGCAGATGTCGAGCGCATTCTGAGGCGGGCGGTCCAGAAACGCCAACGGCAGATGCGCCATCATTTTCGTGATGGGAGTCAGCATGGTCATGCCATATCCGTTGACCAGGAGCTTCTTGTGCATCCCGTTTCCGGTGGCGATGACTGTGGCGGTCGAATCGCGGAGCACCTGCCGCCGCGGGTAGATCTCGTCGTAGCCTTTGCTGCTGAAGATCAGCAGGCCCGCCAGCGGCACAAGAGCATACGCGGTCGCCTGCTCGAGTCGGGTCGAGCCAGAGCTTGGACGCAGCGCCCGCAGCCCAAAAATAAGCCACGGCAATGACAGCACGATCAGCGACCAGCGCTCGCTCAAATAGGGCAGTAGCAGGAACCCCGCCAGCAGGGGCCCCAGAATGCATCCCAGGACATTCACCGCATACGCGCTGCCTGCCTTGCCGGGATCTCCGCCGGAGCGGCGGTCCACCAGCATCGGCGTGAGAAAACCGAGCAAGCCCGTGAAGGGCGCAATACCTATCGCCACTCTCAAGCCCCGCAGCGTTTTAGAAATCTGGATATCCGGGCTCGACAGCAACAGCGGCAACAGCGCGGCGACCCCCAACAGCGTCCACAAAACGGGACTCTCCCTCATCGAATCGCCGAGCCGCGAACTCCAACGTCGGTAAACGCGCGACCCGATGAAGGTGGCCGTAAGGTACACGCCGAGGATGCCGGCGAAGGCGTAGACCACGGTTCCGAGATAGGGGGTGAACTCACGCACCCAGACCACTTCCATCCCCATGCTCGTCAGCCCGGTCAGGAAGAGCAGCGCCACGATCGATCCTCCGCTCGTGGCATTCGCCCTCAATCCCGCCGGCGGTTCCATGCTCTCAGCCGGAGATTCGGTTCTGGGATTCCTGGATAGTGCGATCGCGCCCACCGCAATCGCAACGTTGCACGCCGCGCCCACCCAGAGCGTTCCGTGGAAGCCCATCAGCTCGATCAGCAGCAGCGGCAACGCCGTTCCCAATACAGCGCCGGCAACGTTTGCCGTGTAGAGATAGCTGAATGAACGCCCAGCTTCGCGTGGCAATGTCTGTCGAATGGCCCGCATCCCGATCGGGATCGTCGCCCCCATCAGCGCGCACCACGGGATCAGCGTACACGCGACCCATACGCCGGAAGCCGAATAGTAGGCAAGCGACGAACGCAGCTCAAGCCGTTCGAGGACGCCTCGGCCCCAACCCAACTCGTAAGGCACAACAATCCCCGACACTCCGATCAGCAGTTCGATCAGCGCATAGAGACGAAGCGCCCGGAACGAAGGGCCGCCGTCGCCCCCCTGGCGCAGCCACCTACCGCTGGCCCACGAGCCGAATCCGAGCCCAGTCATGAACACCGACAGCACGATCGAAACCATGGCCGTCGTCACGCCGAACTGGGCCATCGACAACCGAAGCCATATCAGTTCGTAAAGGACACTGCAATAACCCGAAAGGAAGAAAAAGAGAAAGAACCAGTTCACGAAGATCCTTTTTGAGATGGATGGTGTCGCCAGCGGTGCCTGACAGGGAATGAAAACACATCGGTCCCATCCGGGCAAGTGTACAGGAAATTATCTGTCGATCTAAGCGTCTGTACAGGAAGGACTTTGCGGTTGATGACGAGTTGAGCTGCGAATGACCGCCAGTGCATTGCCGCCCGCCACCCTCCGCGGCAAAGTGGCATGCGAGGGCGGCTGCAAGACCGCCAGCAAGCTGCGAACCATGAAGCGAAAAGCGGAGGCAACGATGGCAACTCCAAATTCTCAAACCATGACTGAATTCTGCGAGCAGGTAAACCCGCGCGTCCTTCTGGAGATGCGCCGCACCCGTCCCTTCCCCGACATGCTGCGGGTGCAGGAAAGCTGGGTCGCCGCCGCCGAAAAACGCGTCTTGCTCTGGCTGGCCGCACGCACTCCCGACCGCATCGGCCCCGACCACCTGACCGTTCTGGGCCTGGCCGCGCAGATCGGTGCGGGAGGGTTCTATGCGTTAGCCGCATTCAATCGTTACGCGCTACTCGCCGTGATTGCCTGCCTGGGCCTCAACTGGCTCGGCGATTCTCTCGACGGCACCCTCGCGCGCGTCCGCCAACGCCAACGTCCGCGCTACGGCTTCTACGTCGACCACATGGTCGATAGCTTCGGTGCCCTCGCTCTGATGGGCGGCCTGGCCCTCTCTGGATACATGCATCCCTGGATCGCCATTGGCCTGCTGGTCGCGTTCCTGATGCTCTCGATCCAGTCGTATCTGGCGACGCACGCGCTGGGCGAGTTTCGGATCTCGTTCTGGCGCTTCGGCCCGACGGAGTTGCGCATCCTTCTGGCAGTCGGGAACCTCGCGCTGTTTTGGAAACCGGTGGCGCACATTTTCGGGGGGATCTACCGCCTGTTCGACGTCGGCGGCACCATCGGGCTCGCCGGCATGGGACTGATGGTTGTCGTCTTCACACTGCAGAACACGATTCGTCTCTACCGCGAAGAAAGTATCCCGCAATGACAAGGCGATTCACAAACGGCTCCAGTGCTGTCAGCGCTCCCCCGTCGACGTTCGTCCGCTGGTGCAAGTTCAACTTTGTCGGTGGTATCGGAATCGGAGTGCAGTTCGCCGCGCTCTTCCTGGTCAAGAGCGTGATGCACTTCAACTACCTCGCCGCCACCGCCATTGCAGTGGAAGCCGCAGTGGTGCACAACTTCGTCTGGCACGAACAGTTCACCTGGGCGGATCGAATGACGCTCGACTGTGACAAGCCGCGCTGGCGTCGTTCCCTGCCGCGCCTGCTGCGCTTCAATCTCACCAACGGCGCCGTCTCCATCCTCGGCAACCTCGCACTGATGAAAGTGATGGTCGGCGAAGGACACATGAATTACCTCGTCGCCAACGGAATCGCCATAACCCTTTTTTCGCTGGCGAATTTTTTGGTGAGCGAAACTTGGGTGTTCGCAAAGCCGTCGTAACAGAACTTGTCTGTCATCCTGAGCGGAGCAGAGTGATTCACGAAGTGAATCATTTTGCGGAGTCGAAGGATCCCTTGCGCGCCGCAGAGCGCGTGAATCCGCGAGGAATTTCTATTACCACACCAAACTAACAAATCAGGCGCAGCGAGATCGAAGTACCGTTTTGAGCATTGTGAGAACGCATGTTCAAAGCTGCGGTAGCGTCGAGGAGGATAGGGATCCTTCGACTTCAAATCTTCAGCACAACCTTCCCATAATTCTTCCCCTCCTCGAGCAGCTTGTACGCTTCGACGGCCCGCTCCAGCGGGAAAACGTTTCCAATCTGTGGGGTCAGCTTACCCTGTGCGATCCACGCCGAAACCTGCTGCCACGCCGGCTCCATGATCTCGGCCTTTTGTGACAGGTAGGTCAGCCACAATCCCTGCACGCTGGCCGACTTCGCATACATCGCCCGCACGTCGAGTTTCGGCTGCTTGCCCGTCGCCGTGCCGTACTGGATGACTCGTCCAAAGTCGCGCAGGCAGCGCAGACTCTTGGCCGTGTGCTCTCCGCCCAGCATTTCGAAGACGGCGTCGACGCCTTCGCCGTGAGTCAGGTTCTTCACGACCTCTTCATAGTCGTGCTGCTTGTAGTTGATGCCATGCTGCAGGCCGAGCGCTTTCACGCGCGCGAGTTTGTCGTCGGACGACGACGTCCCATACATGTCGACGCCAAGCAACTTCCCGATCTGTACTGCCGCAGTTCCCACACCTCCGGCGACCGCATGAATGAGCACGCGATGCTGCTTCCCGGCGGCGGCAGGCTGCGTCATACCCGCTTGCCAGTATCCGAGGTACGCAGTGAAGTAGTTGACCGGAAAAGCAGCAGCCTGTTCATCGGTCCACTGATCGGGAATCGTCCAAATCATGTTGGAGTACGCGGCAGTCTTCTCCGCGAACGCCGCCCACTGCGCGTATCCCATCACACGCCGTCCGCTGCTCTCGCCGACTCCGGAGATCTCGACTCCGGCGAATTCACGCCCCACGACCAGCGGGGGTGCCGGAGTTCCCGGGTAACCTCCCCGGGTGGTCATCAAGTCGGCAAAATTCATCCCTCCCGCGCGGACGCGAACCAGCGTCTGGCCGGCTTTCGCCGTAGGTTCGGGAACATTCTGGATCGCGAGCGCGTCAGGCCCGGACAGGCTGGTAAGCACTAAGGCTTTCATGCGAAAAGTTTAGCAGGGTCGATTCAGACCCGGGATTGAAGACCCAGCACCCTAAAACCCAACCGCCTGAGGTCCGACCCCTGGGTCGGTTTCTTCGCCTCCGTCTACCGGCAGGTATATACTCTTGGCGTTGGCTTACTGATTGTCCGGCCGAGCCCCTGCGGGCCGGAACGGGGCGTACATTCATTCCCCTAATTCTTTGCGCGCCCCGCATAGGAAAGGCCGATTCCCGCCCGGGGCGGCGAGGGACCGGCACGGGTGCATTGCTCGGTCGTTTGGGCATATGGGCTGCTGCATCCGCGGGGAGGTTTACCGTGGATCTTATTCTTGTACGTCTTCTTTTTGTAGTCGTAGTAGCGGTTACGTGCTTCGTCATTGAGCCCTTCGGATTGACCCGCAATTACGACGCGGGCGTGGGCGCTGTGATCGGAGCGGCAATCGTCGTCTTCGAATGGAAGCTCCGCACGGTGAGCCTGAAGCGGCTCATCGGCGCTGCCATTGGAAGTTTCCTCGGCATCTGTGGCGCCTATCTGTTCGCCCTAGTCATCCGCAACAGCATTCCTGAAAGCCACACCCAGAGCTTCCTGCAGATCCTCGTCATGCTGCTGATGGCGTACGTCGGCCTCATCGTCGGCGCCAACAAGGGTGACCTGCTGAACCTGGCTGCGCTCGGCGGCATCTTCGGCGGCGAGAAGCAGGGCAAGAAAAGTTACAAGATTCTCGACACCAGCGTCATCATCGACGGACGCATCGCCGACATTGCCGAGACCGGCTTTCTCGACGGCATCATCGTCACGCCGCAGTTTATCTTGCGTGAGTTACAGCTGGTCGCGGACTCCGCCGACTCGCTCAAGCGCAACCGTGGACGCCGCGGTCTCGACATCCTGCAGCGGCTGCAGAAGGTCGCCACCCTCACCATTCAGATCGTGGAAGACGATTTCCCCGCCGTCCGCGAAGTTGACCTCAAACTGATCGAACTGGCCAAGCTCTACGAGGGCAAGATCATCACCAACGACTTCAACCTGAATAAGGTGGCGCAGTTGCAGGGCGTGGAAGTCCTGAACATCAACGAACTGGCCAACTCGCTGAAGCCGATCGTGCTCCCCGGCGAAACCATGCGCGTCTTCATTTTGAAAGAAGGCAAGGAATACAACCAGGGCGTCGCCTACTTGGACGACGGGACCATGGTCGTTGTCGACAACGCACGCAAGATGATCGGCAAGACGATCGACGTCTCGGTCACGTCCGTCCTGCAGACCACCGCTGGCAAGATGATCTTCGGCAAGTGGGACGAACGTGCCGCCTATTCGCGCCAGGCAGCCGTGCCGGTATCAGCGCCGCCAGTGCCCGTGCCGGTGCCCGGACCGACGGCCGTTCCCGTGCCCGGTCCGTTGGAGACGAAGCAAGGTACGTCTTAGTTAATTGGCGGGTCTAGTTTACTTCGCGGCAGAGGATCGCGCGCTCGTAGAGCGGCGGGAAGTTGTTCGCCGCGCATACCGGCCGCTCCTGAGCGGCCGCGCGTCTTTCATGGTTCCGTTGTAAACGTACACCCAGCAGCGCAAACGCTTGCCGTCGTCCATGGTGACCGGCCACGTCCGGCGAAGAAACAGGCTGGAGCTCCGCTTGTTCGGTTCAAACCCTTCGTAGTCGTCCAGCGAAGTCAACGTGCTGCGGTCGCCCGGTAGTTCGAAAACTTCTCCACGAATCACCGAGCGCGACTTCTCACTCAACACAGCTCCTGGATACTCCCCCAGATCGTACAAGCGCCCCCGCACCGTCGCCTGCCCCACCGACCGTACCTTCGGACGGTCGCCGCGATCTCCGGCGGCGCGTGCCGCGGAGAGAGCGTGCCGTACACAAAAAGATGGTGCGTCATCGCGACTCCTCAAGGGGAAAATGCTGCAACAGTTCTTTCAGAAAGCCGAAGCTGTTCCTGTCTTTCTCAATATATTTTCGCACGCTTTCGTGTTTCGAGAGATTGCGCAGGTAATAATCGAACAACGCCGCCACGTCCCGGCTGCTCAGTTGGCCGCGATGCCGCAGATAAGCCATGAACTCAAAGAAATTCAGATAGTCGGTGAAGTCCTCGCGCTCGTCCGCCACGATTTTCTGAACCTCGGGATCATGGGGCGGACACTCACCCAGAGTCCGGCGAATGTTCTTCAGGTCGGGCGCCTCGTAGAACTTTGAATAAAGGTTCGACAGCCAGCGGTCCTTCTCAAGCACAGAATTCTTGATGTAGGTTCTAGCAGCGACGAACACGCCCACGGCTGCCATCCAGATAGTAAAGCGGTTGGGCCGTGACAGCGAACCAATGACCGATCTCGCTTGCAAACTGCATGCAGTAAATCTCCCCAGGAAACTTCCGACATTGTATGTCGAGAATGATGGTGCGGCATCCCCCGGAAGGTTCTGGGATTTGAACTCCCGCCCCCGCGCTCGTATACTTACAGCCCGCTATGAAGGTGATCGTCATTATCCCGGCTGCAGGCCTAGGCACGCGCATGGCTCCCATGCCCAGCGCCATGGATGCCAAGACCAAGAAGCCTCATCCCTCGAAGCAGTTCAATGATCTGGCGGGTACGCCCATCCTGATTCATACACTCCGTAAGTTTGCGGCAGTCGATGAAGTCAGCGAAATATGGATCGCCCTGCGCGAAAACGAAATCGAAGGCTTCCGCGAGCGCCTGGCCAAAGAAATGAAAGGCGCGAAGAAGAAAATCGAACTCGTCGTTGGTGGCGAGCACCGCCAACAGTCCGTCGAGCACGCGCTTAATGCCGTTTCCGCCGCGCCCGACGACATCATTCTCGTGCACGATGCGGTCCGCCCGTTGGTCACACCCGAGATCATCCACGACGTAGTCGAAGCTGCGAAGAAATACGGCGCAGCCATCGCCGGACTCCCCGCCGTCGATACCGTGAAGCAAGTCGAACGCACGTCGGAAGGCGCCATCGTCAAGTCCACGATCCCGCGCGCCGGAGTCGTGCTGGCCCAGACGCCGCAGGGATTTCAATACAGCGTCATCAAGAAAGCCTTCGACGAGGCCTCCGCCGACGGATTCATGGGCACCGACGAGGCCTCGCTGGCCGAGCGCAGTGGTCACGAAGTCGCCGTCGTCATGGGCTCGCCCAGAAATATCAAGATCACCAACCCTGGAGACATGGAGCTTGCGGAGTTCTATTTACGGAAATGAGCCACGGATTTACACGGATTTTCACGGATCAACCTTTGTGCAGAGGCGTAAACTCGCGGGTGATGGATCCGCAGCCAGTCCGCTTGAAGCACTCCGAACTCACGGAAAAGATCATTGGTGTCTTTTACGACGTATACAACGAACTCGGGCATGGGTTCCTGGAGTCCACTTATGCAGAAGCGATGGTGGGGGCGCTGACACAAGCGGGCTTGGCGGCTGTGCGGGAGGTTCCGGTGCCGGTATGGTTTCGGGGTAAGAAAGTCGGGCAGTATTTCGCCGACCTGATGGTAGACGATTCAGTCTTGCTGGAACTGAAAGCGGCACGGACTCTGGAATCGGCACACGAGGCGCAACTCCTGCACTATCTCAAGGCAACAGAAATTGAAGTGGGCTTGCTCTTGAACTTCGGTCTGCGTCCGCAATTCCGGCGACTCCTGTTCGACAACGAACGAAAAAAGATCCGTGAAAATCCGTGCGAATCCGTGGCTAAGGTTTCCGCATGAGAATCGGCTACGGCTTTGACTCGCACGAATTCCGTCCCGGCATTCCTTTGAAGATAGGTGGCATCACGCTGCCGCATGACAAAGGCCTCGGCGGACATTCCGATGGAGACGTCCTGCTGCACGCCATCACCGACGCGCTGCTCGGAGCCATCGCCGCGCCCGATATCGGCGCGCTCTTTCCTCCGTCCGATCCCAAATGGAAGGGCGCGGATTCTGTCATCTTCCTGCGCGAAGCGCTGAAGCGTGTGCGCGAGGCCGGGTACGCCGTCGCCAATGTCGACTCCAGCTTGATTCTCGCCGCGCCCAAGATCGGTCCGCACTCCGTCGCGATCCGCACCCGTGTCGCCGAACTCCTCGGGCTGCACGGCGATTGTGTGGGCCTGAAGGCGAAGACTCCTGAGGGGCTCAACCTGGAGAACGCCGCCATCGCGCATGTCGTGGTGCTGCTCGAGAAGAGTTCACGCCCGAAAAAGAAAGCGTCGAAGAAGAAGTAGCCGTTACTGGACTCGCCAGGCACTTAGAACCCGCCCGCGTGGACCGCTTGCCAGAAGCGCAGATCGTCGTATCCGAGCGCAAACACCGATACGCCTGCCAGCTTGTACGACACGGCGAGAGCCGATTTCAGCGGGATGCTCTTCTCGTTTTCATACCAGACCACATGGCTTGATCCGTCCGCTGTGTGGTAGGTGAAGAACGGCGATGACGACGCGGCGTCCCATTGCGGCGTGGAGCCGGTCTTCGAAATCAGTGTCGGAATGTCTTTCCAGAAGACCTGAACTCCGGTCTTCGCGGTCGTGTTCCAGTCGTATCCGTAAGCGGGAATCCCCAGGCTTAACTTGTCCGGGGCCACCACCGACGCGGCGTAGACGACGCACGGTTCCACCCAGTTCAGTCCCGCCACCGGCCCCGGCAGTCCCCACGGACCATGCTGGTCGTAGGTCATCACCTGCAGAATGTCGGCTGCTTCGCCCAGGGAGGCAAAGTCAAACGCACCGGTCCACGAATCCTCTGGATTGTCTTTCAGTTCCGCCGGGACAGAAACCACGGTGAGATATCCCGCGCGCCGCATCTTCTGCGCCACATCGTGGACGAACGAACTGAAGGCCTTGCGGTCCGTGTAGTCGATCGATTCGAAGTCGATGTTGATGCCCGTATAGCCCCACTGCTGCACGAGCTTCAGCATCTGATGGATCGCCTGCTCTCTGGGCTTGGATTCGTTGAGGATCGCGTGCGTGATGTTCGGATCGAATCCGATCGCATCGAAGTTCGACACGGTAGCGAAGGTCTTCATGCCCTTCGACTTCGCGAACTGGAGCGCCTGCGTTGGCGCGGTCCCACTGATCGTGCCATGAACATCCACCGCAAACGTGTCGGTGGGCAACTGATTCATGTAGCTGTAAAAAGCGGTCAGTGAGTTATAGGACGACTCCGCGCCCTCCAGGTAGCCCATGACTTGCTTCGGGGAATCCGGAGAGGCGGGCTGCGCCAGCGTAGCCGCGATAAGCGCGAGGAGTGCAATGCACAAGCTTCCGGTACGATTCAAGATTTCCTCCCAGCGACTCGGTGACTCGGTCAAATGCTACACACTTTCAAACCCAGCAGCCAGTGATTGATCCTTTCGAACTTGCAGACCGCGGCTTGGGTTTACTATGAATCGCTGCTCTGGAGGCTTCATGCTCAACTCCGCTCGACTTTGCTCATCTGCATTGGTCATCCTTCTTTCCGCAGGCTTGGCCGCCGCACAACCAGCGACCGAGCCGGCGCCGTCGCATGTCGAGGTGCCGGCGATCTCACCGCGCGCCGAAGATGTCGCCACCATCGACGGAATCATGAAGGCGTTCTACGACGTGATCTCCGGCCCAGCAGGACAGCCCCGACAGTGGTCGCGCGATCGCACGCTCTATATCGCCGACATCCGCTTCGTCGCGATGTCCGAGGACAAGGCCGGAAAGCCCCTGCCCCAGATCGCCACTCACCAGCAATTTGTCGACTACGCCGATCCGGTCCTGGTGAAAGACGGCTTCTACGAGAGCGAGATTCACCGCGTCACCCAGAAGTTCGGAAACATCGCGCACGTCTTTAGCACCTATGAAAGCCGTCAGAAAGCCGGGGGCCCTATCATCGCCCGCGGCATTAACAGCATAGAGCTGTTTTATGACGGCAAGCGCTGGTGGATCGCTTCCAACATCTGGGACGACGAACGCACCGACAATCCTCTGCCGCCGCAGTACCTGCCAGAGAAGAAATAAGGTGGCGGGCATGGAGTTCTAGCGCTGCCGGCTTGCGGCATCGACGAAAGCGCGGAAGATGGCGCGCGAAGCCGCATCGTCATCCACCGAGCGCTCGGGATGCCACTGCACCGCCAGCACAAAATGATCGGGCGCGGTGCCTTCCAGCGCTTCAATGATCCCGTCGTCGGGACAACGCGCAACTACGCGCAGGCCCTTGCCGATCGCCTCGGCGGATTGATGATGCGAGGAGTTCACGGGCACCACCAGCGGTCCTTCCGCGTTCTTGTCGGCCACGATCTTGTCCGCGATGATCTGGGCCAGCCTTGAGTCGGGATCGATCTCGACTGCGTGTGCGATCGGGACTTTCCTTCCCGCCTCGTGATCCACCCTGGCGCGTGCCGCTTCGGGCAGGAACTCCGGGATGTGTTGCACCAGCGATCCGGCGCGGTACACGTTCAGGCTCTGCAATCCATAGCAGATGCCCAGCACCGGCTTCCGCTGCCTGTAGGCTTCGTCGAGCAGCAGATCGTCCACGGCGTCGCGGCGCGGATCGGCGGCCGCGGTGTGCGGAGAGCGAGACGCGTGGAACCTGGTCGGATCGACGTCGGCATTGCTCCCGGGCAGCAGTACTCCGTCGCAGGTTCCCATCAACTTGCGGATTTCGTCCTGCGTTTGATCGAGCGCAACCCGCACTGGCTCGCCACCTGCCAGCGCGACCGCGCGCTCGTATTGAGGAATGGCGCGTTCGCCATACTCAATGTCGGTAGAGTGCGGCATCGGAATGGCAATCCGCGGCGACACCGTTAGCTCATCCTCTCGATCGCTGACAACGTTTTGGCCTGGCGGTAGTGGCGGATCTCCATCACCAGCGCGAGCACGAGAATGATGGCTCCCGCCACCAGCGCTATGGGCAGCGCGATGTGCAGGTAGGCGATCCGCATGTCGGGATGTATGCCCCGCAGCGACGCGATGATCACCGTGCCGAAAATGGCGAACAGCAAACTGACCGCAAAGCAAAGCAGCGTCCCGATAAACGTCACCAGACCCACACGCACAGGAATGGTGTACCAGCGAGGAGCGCGGGATGTAGCTGCGGATGTCATAAGGTCAGGACTCATTCTAATGGTTCGGACTGCCCTCGACCCGGTTCGCCCTGTGTCCGCCGAAAGCATGGATGGTTCGGATGCCAGCTCTTACTTCACCGCCATGCCGCACGCCTCGGGGAATGAAGCTCTCCTCTCCGGCGCGGATCGGCGTCCTCTCTTCGCCGCCGTTCTCCTTATAAGTGATCAAGGTGTAGCAGCCCTCGACCACAATCATGTATTCATCGAACTCGTGCACATGCGGCGCCGAGGGCGCGGTCTCGGAGCAGGTCCAGAAAGCCATCTGGCTGCCATCCACTCCGTCAAAGACATAGCCTTCGACGCCGGGAGTCGCCTGGCTGCTGGTGGCGATCCGGTTGGCTGGTTGCTTCATGAACTCGGGAAAGTCTTGCATATCCCCCCCCTATTTTTTTCTCAGACCAGAGTTAAAATACTGATTTCATTGAGGTTGTGGAGTAGGACTGGCGTTACTTGTCCGCAAAATATTGATTCGCGAGGACTTGCTTTCAAAATATTCCAGAATAAGGACTTAGCTGCGAACTGAGAGCGTTTCGCTGGATCAGTGTTCGAGAACTTGTTGGGAGAGCGGTCGCGCATATAGCCAGCTTGCGCTTTCCAAAATTCTCAGTAAAGGTTGTTCGTCACAAGAATCGCGATTCTTGCTGTGGAAAACTGTGGAAAAGATTGCTGGGCTCGTCTGGTTCGTTCCCGCTAGCTTTCAGGCCCTAAGGCCGTTGGAACTGCTCGCAAGGAGAGAGAGGTCGATGAGTTCTATAAAAAGGGATGTCAAGAAAAAAGCTCCGCCTCGACCGGA
>OCTA010000074.1_pt1 | contig 93503 bp, 63 predicted proteins | sample 1538991 | NCBI WGS metagenome assembly OCTA01 (sample SAMEA3539302, study PRJEB22396) | soil metagenome | biome: tundra; feature: field; material: soil | place: USA | collected 2010-05 | depth 0.15 m
AACGGCGATCACGCACTCTTTCGTCGCCCGCAATGCGGCAAAGCTGTGATTGGCGTTGCTGACGACACAGGCAACCAGCGGCGGTTCAAACTCGACTATCATATGCCAGGACATCGTCATGATGTTGGCCCGGCCCTTGCGGGCGGTCGTCAATAGCACCACCGGACCCGGTTCGAGCAACTGGTAGACTTTCGACAGAGGCAACTCTTTCATCACGGTCACGGCTCCTGGAACCCGTCTGCAATGATAGTCAGGAGCGGTCAATTCTACCTGCGCTCGTTGCCGTAAGGTGGATCATTCATGATGAGCAGGCACCCTTACTCGATGAAGCGGACAACGGCGATCTGGCGGTCGACTCTTTGAGCGCCTCCTTCAAGAATTCCTCCGCGCAGAGAGCAGGCTACTTCTTCGGATAGCCAACAGACTGCGCCAGGAGAATTTTCTGACTTGGCCCCAACTTCATGATCTTGGCTAGCGCGGCGCGATCCACAGAGCCCCGGACGACCGTTGCCAATCCCTCCGAGGTGCAGAACAGATAGACATTCTCACCGATGAAACCTGCATCGGCGGCAGTGAAGAGTTCTGCCTCACTCCCCGCTTGTCCCGTCTTGCTGAGATCGGCGACATAGACGAGGTTCACAGGGGCAGCGGCGACGAAGGCTTGCAATCCAGTGGCGGCGCGCACATCTTGCGCCAGGATCGGGTCAAGCCGGTTTGCTTTGGCGTTGTACAGAAACAAGCCATCGCCTAGAGCGACGTAGATCTCAATTTCTTGCCAGTTCATCGCCGAAGGCGCGGTACGTCCGCCATCCGGACGGTTAATGCCGAACGCAGCCCAAAGGAGGTTGGCTAACACCTGCATGGGCAGCTTTTCGGGGCTAAACCCCCGTCGAGTTTTTCGTTCCTTAAGCACCTGCATGAGCGGACGGCCACCCTCGGTCTGTGCCGTTGGCAGTTGGATCGGTTTCAGATCCTGGGCTTGGATGGCGATGCTGACAATAAGAGTGAGTAGTAAAGCTGATTTGCGCATAAAGATCCTCAGTAAGAGATACTCTCGGGCCCGGCTGGAGATCGTCGGCGAGGAGGGAACCGCTGGCGCCAAGCCTGCAGCCATGACAGGATTGTAAGACGCTTTAACCATGAAAGCGCCCCCTTATGTCCTCTTCCGGGCGGTTTGTCGGCAACTCTTCCCTTACAAGATTAGGAAAGAGTTGCCCGTCATCCGCTCACAATACAATCCAATACACAAGGTGGCGATGTCGTAGCGCCCTGTAGAAATTAAGATTAAGTTGACGTGCCGCGGACGCTTCCGAACATGCGGACGACGATCCCAGAACCGAGGAAGAGATAAATGAGGACTGGCCAGAAGGTTCCCATCAGATGAAGAATGAATCTTTCGTCGGGGTGATCTTTGGTTCTAACGATTTGCCCCCGGGGGTAAAACACATAGTCCGCGACTGTCGCGGCCCGAATACAGGAAGGCCGAGGGGCGGCCGTAAGCAGTTTGAGCCACGAACATATCGCCGGCATGGATGCGGCGGCGGTCAAAGAGATCCGGTTGCCAAAACGAAGGCAGGCAATAGTACTGCGGAGAGCGGCCGTCATCGAGTTGGAGGCAGTAGCCGAGTTCGAAGCTGTGGATGGCTCTGGTCCAGTGAAGCGAGCAGATCGAGTTTGCGGAGTTTGAGGTAGCGGGCGTCGGGTCGAGAACGGCCGGTTGCTTGGCGAGTCTGCGCATTGCGCCGGAGGAGCAAGAAGGGTCGGACAAGAAGGCGTGAGCGAGTTCTGCATTGTGGCGAAGGTCTGACGAGAGCGGGCTGAGGAAGTAGGCGACCCGCGAAGGAACATGCGGTCATGCGATACGAAGATCATGGTGCCTTCAAAATCCTTCAGGGCGTCCACCAGCATTTCCTTGGTCGCAAGATCCAGGTGATTGGTCGGTTCGTCGAGCACCAGGAAGTTCGGCGGGTTGTAGAGCATGCGTGCTATTGCCAGCCGCGATTTTTCTCCGCCGGAGAGTGCACGGATCTTCTTGTCCACGTCTTCGCCGGAGAACTGGAATGCTCCCGCCAGGTTCCGCAACGCCCCGAGACTGTCCTGAGGAAAATCCTGTTGCAACTGTTCGATGACGGTGAGATCGGAATTGAGCACGTCCAGGGATTGTTGCGCGAAGTAGCCCATATACAGGCTGGCGCCGAGCCGCACGCTTCCCGCATCTGGAGCACTGGCTCCGGCAATCATCTTGAGCAGCGTGGTCTTGCCCGCGCCGTTTCTTCCCATGACGGCCCAGCGTTCTCCGCGGCGGATGGTGAGATTGAACCCTTCGTAAATCACACGCGGGCCGTAACTCTTGTGCAGATTCTCAAGGACGGCCACCTGTTCGCCGGATCGTGGGGGGACACGAAACTCAAACTTCACCACTTGGCGTTTCTTCGGTAGTTCGATCTTCTCGATCTTGTCCAAGGCCTTAATTCGGCTCTGCACCTGGGCCGCTTTGGCCGCGTGCGTCCTGAAACGATCAATGAAGCGCTGCTCTTTGGCAAGCATGGACTGCTGCCGGGCAAATGCTGCCTGCTGATTGCTCTCTCGCACCGCCCTTTCGCGCTCGTAGAAGTCGTAGTCACCCGAATAGGTGATGATTTCGCCGCCATCAATCTCTGCAATCTTTGAGACCAGACGATTCATGAACTCGCGGTCGTGCGAGGTCATGAGCAGCGCGCCGGGAAATGACTTGAGAAACTGCTCCAGCCAGATGATGGATTCGATGTCGAGATGGTTCGTCGGTTCGTCCATCAGCAATACATCCGGCATTCCGAGCAGGACCCGTGCCAGCGCAACCCGCATTTTCCATCCGCCGGAGAGAGCGCCCACGTCGCCGTCAATCTGATCGTCTTTGAATCCCAGACCGTGGAGCACTTCACGGGCTTGCGATTCGAGCGCGTAACCGCCTAAATGCTCGTACTCCTCCTGAACGTGACCGAAGCGATCAAGGATGCGGTCCATGTCATCAGCCTTGTCGGGGTCGGACATTTCCCGCTGCAAGGCTTCGAGCTCGTGGTGTAGATCGCCGACGCGTCCGCTGCCTGCGATCGCTTCATCCAGGACCGAACGGCCCTGCATTTCCTCGACGTCCTGGCGAAAGTAGCCGATCGTCAACTTCTTGGGGACAGAGACCGCGCCCTCGTCGGGAGTTTCCTCGCCGACCACCATCCGGAAGAGCGTTGTCTTGCCCGCCCCATTGGGACCGACCAGTCCGACTTTTTCGCCGGGATTCAACTGAAACGAAGCATCCACGAAGAGCAACTGCTTGCCATACTGTTTATTGATGTTTGCGAAAGAGATCATTTTGAAGGAGCAACTCGCGGCACGGTGCCTCTTCCAGTGTAGCCCGGCCAGAAAATTGCCGGCCAGCGCTGGCGTTGGATTATTGAAGGTTTGCCCGTGATACAGGAGTTTCTTGAATCGATTCACACAAGCCGGCTCATCAGTACTGATCTCCCAAGCATGCCTTCGCCGACACTGGTTCGAGATGATGGCTAGGATAGCTAGGGGCTGCAAGATGTGAAAAAATCAGCTAGGGCCGCAGATGAACTCCCATAAACGCGGATAACCTACGGTGTTTTTTATCGGCGTTCATCCGCGTTCATTGGTGCACCCACTGGATTCGCCCTGGAAAGACTACGAGATGCGAAAAGGGTTTACGAGAAAACCACAAAGGGACGAGCCCGCGACGCCAGGCAAGAACTACATAACGCGGAGCGGGCTGCAGCGCCTCAAAGATGAGCACCGGTTTCTGCTCACCAGGGAACGCCCGGCCGTGACGGAGGTGGTGGCGTGGGCTGCCAGCAACGGCGATCGCAGTGAAAACGCCGACTATCAGTACGGCAAGCGGCGGCTGCGGCAGATCGATGGGCGGATTCGCTTTCTCACGAAGCGAATCGAAGCCGCGGAAGTGGTGGACCCGGAAGCTCCGAGAGCGGGGCAGGCGGCGACGAGGGCATTCTTCGGAGCGACCGTGCGCTATGCCAATGCCGCGGGAGCGGAGCGAGTGGTGAGCATCGTGGGCACCGACGAGGTCGATCTCAACCGCTATGGAGTTCAACCATGGTGTGTGCGGGATCGACCAGGTCGGATCCGTACACCTGGATTTAGTAATTGTCTTGAGCACGGCTGTGCGATGCAGCAAAGATGAGGATTAGAAATACGATCGCGAGTTGTCGGTAACGCACCGTGCGATCGCATTCACGAGATCCCATGAGGAAGATTATCAGCTACAGGATGAATTCATCGTGGCGAACAAATGACAAGTTGTTCATGTTGCCTCGCGAGGCGCTCTAACGTGCATCAACCTTAGTAGTATGAGGAGGTTGCTGTCATCTTCGTTTGTTCCTATGGTCTGCCGTGTACTGGTTTCCGCTAACTTGATGGTGGGAGGAGTTGTGGCGATTGGACAGGAACCGTCACGGCTGCCAGATGCGCCAAGCGCAAGTCAGACTCAGTCGAGCCCATCCAGCGTTGCGCAGACCGTACCGCAGCATGAACCGAGTAAGAATCACATCTTCTGGATAATCCCCAACTATCGCTCGGATGAAAACGCCGCGGAGATCAAACCGTTGACGCCTGCCGAGAAGATGAAAGTTGCATTGGACGACTCTTTTGATCCCTCAGCGTTTCTTGTGGCTGGCATCTTTGCCGGGCTATCGATGGCGCAGAAGCAGTACAGCTCCTTCGGAACGGGAGCTCAGGGGTTTGGCAAATATTACGGAGGAGCATTTGCAGATCAAGCAATTGGCAACATCATGAGTGAAGGGCTATTTCCAGTCGCTCTGCACCAGGATCCTCGTTATTTTGTGAAAGGCACGAGGGGATTTTGGAAGCGAACTGGATATGCGATAAGCCGGGAAGTTATCACTCGCGGCGATGATGGCCGCAACCACTTCAACACATCCGAGCTGGCCGGAAATGCTGTGGCCGCAGGCATCTCCAACCTCTACTATCCGGCCGTGAATCGATCATTTGGAAATACCGCGAACAAGTGGGGACAACAAATAGCCCTGGATACGTTCTTCAATGTGGCAAAAGAGTTCTGGCCCGACGTGCGCAACAAAATGTTTAGGCATTGAACGCGTGACGCTGACACCGGGTTAACGCTGAGGGCCAATGGAGAGCAGAGAGGACAAAGCTGACCATGCCACGAAGACCCCCGATCTCTACTGAGACACCGCAAGCGTACGCAACGCGTATCGAGTTTTGCAGAGTGTTCGCGGGAAACATGGATAGTATGCATTTGCTTTCGTTCTTGCTCACAGCCGACCTGACGAAGGCTGAGGAATGTTTTGTTTTGGGCTTGGAAGACTGCGTCGAAGGAACTTACGTATTTCGAGACTGGGTGCAATCCTGGGCCCGGCGGACGATTATCCAGAATGCAATTCGAATGTTGGCGCCCCGCAAGAACCACTCGACCGTCGCAGACGTACCGAGTGATGCGGTCAGTCGCAGTTTTGGACGGACGCAGGATAGTGATTACGCAATCGCGCGCATTCTCCGCCTCGAACACTTCGAACGTTTTGTCTTCGTGATGTCCGTCCTTGAAAGATATTCGGATCAGGATTGTTCCGTTCTGCTTGGCTGCTCGCGGCAGGATGTTGGGGAGACAAGAATGCGAGCGTTGCTGCATGTCGCGGAGCCAGACAAGCTACGCACCGTGGCCCCGTCCGGGTGCTGCTCCGGCGATCCTGAAGAGGCACAAACACCAGAAGCGCAGTTGGAGCCGCAGTTTTGAAGACTGTGGACTGGGGCATCTTTAGAAAGACACCAAGAGCCGTTCTGAAGCAGGCGCTACGAAAAAAAAGATCAACAGATCGGCATCGCTCGTGACGGCCCCGTGCGGTGAATCCTAAACGATTCAAGTAAGGAACTGTCATGAGAATTCTGCTCTACAACCCCGACAACGGCGTGACTCGCAATTTCATGCCGCACCTCTGGATGTTCTTACTCAAATCACTGACTCCTCCCGGCCATGAAGTGCTGCTGATCGACGGCAACGCTCAGCCGATGGACGAACTTCAGATCGCCCAGTACGTTCGAGATGAAAACATCGGACTGGTCGGCATTGGCGCCATGACCCGAATGATCGCCAAAGCGTATCGCATAGCCGATGCCATTCGCGCCACCGGAGTACCGGTCGTCATGGGTGGGCCTCACGTTACCGAACTGGCCGACGAGGCTCTCGGTCGCGATGGCGGACCACGCCACGCCGATGCTGTGGCCCTAGGCGAAGCCGATGAAACCTGGCCGCAGATTGTGAACGACGCTGCCCGCGGCGAACTCAAAGCCATCTACGCACCCGTGGATGCGGCCGGGAAGGACAAAAAGCCGTCGCTAAAAGAGTACCCGGTCATTCCTTGGCAATCGATCGATCTTGCTCAATTCAATCTCGTGCCAATGGCCCTCGCGCCGTTACTCAACCGTGTCGGCACAGGCTGGGGCTCTTTCCGAATTATTCCAGTTGAGTCGGGGCGCGGCTGTCCCTACGGCTGCGAGTTCTGCACAGTGACCGGATTCTTTGGTGACTCTATCCGCTTCCGCACCAATGAGAGCGTGGTAAATGAGTTGCTACTGTTGAAGGCGCGCGCCCGCAGCGAGAAAGGCCAGATTGCTGTCTTCTTCATCGACGACAATTTCGCTATCAATGTAAAGCGCACCAAATCATTGCTTCGCGACATCATCGCTGCCAAAGCACAGGTCCACTGGGTAGCCCAAATCAGCGCTAACCTCTTGCGCGACGAAGAACTCGTCGACCTAATTGCCGCTTCCGGGGGCAAGTGGATCTTCATCGGCATGGAATCCATTGACCCAACCAATCTCAAAGACGTGAACAAGGGATTCAATAAGCCGGGTGAGTATGCGGCTGTGCTCGAACGGCTCGCGCGACGCAACGTCTATGCGATCACATCATTTATCTTCGGTATGGACAACGACACTACCGGCGTGGCCGAGCGCACACTGACGCAAGTCCGAACTTGGCCTCCGGGTCTGCCCATTTTTGGCCTGCTGACGCCCTTGCCCGCAACCCCGCTCTACAAGCGCCTGGAAACCTCGGGCCGGCTCACGCGCCCCAAGCACTGGCAGGAGTTTATCCCGTTCGCCATGGCCCATACCCCGCTGAAGATGACCATCGAAGAAGCTCATGCAGAAGTGAAATACGGTTGGGCTCAGGCCTACAGCCCCGAAGCACTCGCTCAGGCGGTCGACTCGCTCGATGACCAGCCTCTCGGTTATCGGATCAACATTTTCCTCGCGCGCCTATGTTTCCGCGGGATATATTTCCCCATGATGGGGAAAATGGCATGGCTCAAGGTTGTCGCCCAAAACCGCCGAACCATTTTTAAACTGGTAAGAGAAGCTTTCTTTCGCCGCCGGACGCGACCAACGAATCTGGACGCGAAAGGTGTGTACGAACCTGTCGCGGTACCGGATGTCACCAGCGAAGTGGGTGGATAACTCTCTCGGGACACTTCTCACCGGTGGTTTCTTGATTGAGGGATTCTCGAAGCCCGCTAGAAATGTGGTGCTTATGCCGCTTGGAGCGCGCTCACTGGCAGCGACAAAGTTATAACAGCGCCCCCTCCCGGACGGTCGGAGACCCGTGCACCGCCCCCGTGAGCCTGGGCAACTGCATCCACAAAGGCAAGTCCGAGACCATGACCGGGAGAATTCTTCCCCTTTACGAATCGTTTGAAAACCTGGTTGCCGACATCGGGCGAGAATCCCGGACCATTATCTTCAATCACTAGTTCTGCCGACCCTTGCTGCGAGCGGAGCCGGATCTTCACTCGGCATCCCGCAGGTAAATGAGTCAATTCGTTTTCAAGCAAATTACTGACCACACGATTCAGCAGGGTCACGTCCGCATCCACGACCACGTGCTCTTCGAGGTCAGTTGTCACTTCGTGATGATGTTCGGCCATCGCCGGTTGGTAAATATCGACCAGTTGTCGCACGACATCGGAAAAGTCAACTGGACGGCGATCCATGTGAAGCGCACCCGCTTCCGCTTCAGCAAGGTCCAGCGTGGTGTTCAGCAACTGCAAGAGCCTATCAAGGTCTTCGATCGCCTCACCAACCGAGTCACGCCACGTCTCGTTTCCTTCATTGCACAATGCGGATTCCAGCGTTCCGCGAATCAGGGTTACCGGGCTTTTGAGGTCGTGCGCGATACTGCCAGTAACCGTGCGAAGTTGATTCACCGAAGCCTGGAGCCGGTCCAGCATGTTATTGAAAGTCTTAGCCAATCGTGAAATCTCATCCGAATTTACAGGTTCAGGCAATCGTTCCTTTAAGTCTTCGGTTCCAATTCGCGCGACGGTTTCCGTAATTTGTTCCACACGGTGCAGGGTACGGCGTGCGCTCCAGTAGGAGATTGCGAAGCCGAGCAGAAACATGCCGCACCAAAGTGCGAGAAAGCGCCGGGCCAATGTGTGCAGCACATGTTGGGCGCCATGATCTGATAGTCCGAGATAAACAGTTCTTCCGTTTTGCGCCTTCTCAACCACGCGAAACGTTTGTCGATATCCTTCCACCGTTATGGACTTCGGTGGCCCTGGAACCAAACTCGTCCGCTGAATCGCTGCGACAAAAGCATCCTTGGAGCTTGGGCCTACCCACAATGGACCTTCACTGCTGTTGGGACTTGTTGCTAAGAAAAAGACAGAATTCAGTCGTTCGCCGCGGCCATTGCGCTCATCCGGCACTTCCTGAGTAGCAAGTTCAGCTACCTCTCGAACTATGCGTTTGTACAGGTGATCACTCGGAGTATCGGCCGAGACCTGAGCCAGAACCTCTGCTTCGCCGCTAAGCCAGGTGTCACTGCGCTCCCGAATGCCCTGAGCGACAAGGAAATAAACTATGGAGAAAGCCAAAGCAGTTCCGAGCGCGAACGCCAGAGTTGTCCAAATCGAAATCCGCCAAGCGGCGGTAGAGCGCAAATTCCTAGGCATGTTTGAGAACGTAGCCAACACCACGAATTGTGTGAATCAGCGGTCGCGGGGTGTCATGATCCACTTTGCTGCGCAGACGATAAATGTGAACATCGACGACATTGGTTGCGGGGTCAATCCTCATCTTCCAGACATGGTCCAGAATCATGGTCCGGGTCACCACTCGACCTTCGTTGCGGCAAAGATATTCCAGCAAAGAAAACTCCCGTGGGGTCAGTTGCAGCAAGTGTTCGCCCCGTCGCGCTTCGCGACGAACCAGATCAAGCTGCAAGTCGGCAGCTTGCAGACGCACCGATTCAGTCTGTGGAACTGTGGCCCTGCGCAGGAGGTTTCTCAACCTCGCGAGCAGTTCGGGAAAGGCGAATGGCTTAGTGAGATAGTCGTCTCCGCCTTGCTCCAGACCCCGGACCCGCTCGTCGACAGAACGGCGGGCGGACAAGATTAAAACCGGCGCCGCATTACCGTGGGCTCGGCAACGCGCAATCAAGTCCAATCCATCCAGGTCTGGAAGTCCAAGATCGATAATGAAGGCATCGTGAATGCCCTCTAATGCCATCGTTTCGCCAGCCTGTGCTGTACTGGCTGTATCCACCTGATATCCGGCCTCGACTAGCGCTCGCTTGAGGAACTGCTGGATCGGTATGTCGTCTTCTACCACCAACAATCGCATCGGAGATTCCCGTCTGTCCAAGACTTTACACCTCCAGATGGGATGCAGGAAACAGGATCCTGGAAACTTACCTAAGCCATCAAATCCAGCATTCACTGCGGACGCCATGTCATGTCCACCCGCACCGGGATGTCGTTCTTGACAGGCATCGTCAGGAGCGAGGGCGGGTCGATCTTGAAATCCGTTAGCGTAGCCGGAATCGTCCCCGTAATGTGAGTCTCACCGCCTTGGGTTTCCACTTTGAAAGGAACCTTTTTGTACTGGGCAGATTCGGGGGACAGCAATCGTGACCTTCATATGGTTCAGGTTACGCGCGGCGCGGAGTTTCCTATAGTCACCGTACGCACCCGCCTGCCCGAATCGGCTGCCTCATCGGCGACCATCAATGCTGATCTGGAGATTCAGTTCGCCGGCCAGATCAAGAAATCGCACTGTCCGTCGTGGCAAACGCCCTTGCCTCGCGCCGCGTGGCTCACACCCTCGGACTCATGCAGTTTGTGCGACACATGGTAGGTGAGTGTGCTTTGTTTGAGGACCCATTGGCTATCGGCCGCAAACGTGGGGAGGGTCACGAGCAAGAACACGATCAATATTTTCTTATTCATAAACTGTGCTCAGAACTTCACTGATACCGACAAAAGAGCTGCCCCAAACGCCCCCGCCGTAACGATGGCCACCGGGCCATGCGCGGAGGCGATGCCATGGACTTTTTCGCCGTTGTTTTTTTGATCAAAAGCCATAATGCCCAAGATGGGCGTCAATATCATTCCGGGGCCGTGAATCCAAGCCATCGCCTCGTGAAACTTGATCGGACCGCGTTTTTTGGTTCCGGGAATTCTGGGAGCGCGAATGGCGTAATAGGCGGTGATCCCGTATAGGTCGCCGGTGACCGCACCTAGAGCAACGTGCAAATCGCGAGCAGCCGTGCCTTCACTTTTGCCGCCAGCGCCAGGACCGAGGATCACCGTCGCAACGAGCGGTATCGTCGTGATCAAACCCATCCGTTGATGGATCTTCAGCATGTGTGTCCGTTTATCCAGCAACGCTTGCTCTCGGGGGTTTCCTTGAGTCTGTTCCGGAGTAAGGCCCAAATCCGAAAGCGAAGGCGCTGTACTGCTGGATGGGGCGTTCGGCAAATTATCCTGTTGCTCTAGCGTTGGTTTGATCGTGGTTGGCACACTGGCCTGCAGCTTCTCGTCCACAACTGATGGCTTAGTTCCATCGACGGTCCCGGACGGAATCTCCAAAGTCTGGAAACCGGCGGCCTCAAGCTTCATGCGATAATTCCCCAGCGGCAGATCGTCGAATCTATAAGAGCCATCCGTCCCCGTCGTGGCGCTTCGTGCCTGGCCGTTGTCCACGCTCGTCACCGTCACGGTGGCGTTCGCAACCGGATTACCGGACGAATCCACGACCCTGCCCGTCAGCACTCCCATTCCGGCCGTCTGGGCGATCAGTGAAGGTACGAGTTGAAGAAGCAACCAAATAGCTAGGACACAAGGAAGAGCACCAGGCCGATTGCCAAACCTATTCCTCAACATCAGTCACCTCGCGCTTTCTAGAAATAGAGACTGTGTTTTCCTGAACTATTTCGCACTGCATGCCGCACTGAGACCAGCCTTGCAGTGAGCATGTAACGGGCGTGATTCTTCCGGTGGACGGAGGCTATCTGGTTGATGCAGACCTGGGTGTCCAACATTCCTCTCGGGCGCGTGGGCGAACCCAAAGAGATCGTCGGCCCGGGAATGGGACCGACCGAACTCCCGCGCGTCGAAGAGGGCAAGGCGCCGGATTCTAGCTTGAGTGTTGCCTGGATGGCAAAGCCCGGGCCCGTGGCTTCGAAGACGCAGGTTTGGCTGCACGACGTTGAGTCGACCTGCGCACAATTAGTTCCGGCTGTAGGACGACGGCTTCAGGCTTGAGCGGTATTTTCGAGCTGAGAATCCCGAGAGTAAGACGCGCTGCTTCCTCCCCAATTCGCCGGCTGTGCTGGTCGATGCTTGAAAGTGGAACACGTAGAGAATCGTCGTAGTGAAGATTTCCGCAACCAATCACCGCGATGTCTTCCGGGATGCGTAATCCGTGATCCAGCGCGTAATTCATGGCGCCCATCGCTAGCGGATCGTTGAAGCAGAACACCCCGTCGGGTCTTGGCTTAAGACTCAAGAGTTGGCTCATCGCCTCAGCCCCGCGTTGTTTCGTTCCCACATCTCCCTTCCGTTCGGTGATGATGTAATCGTCAACAACTTTCACTCCGGCCTGCGCCAGTGCTCTCTTGTATCCTTCCATGCGGCGAATGCCGGGACTGGTTTCTGGCCCACGAATGTGCGCGATTCTTTTGCAGCCGATATCGATCAAGTGCCCGGTGGCAAGCATCCCGACCGCTTCATCATCCACGCCAACGAAGTTCGCAGAAAGACCGGGCAAATTTCGATCGATTAAGACATAAGGCGTTTTTTGCTTTTCAATTCGGAAGAAGAGGTCGACGGTCGAGCGACACGAGGCAATGATCAACGTATCGAGTCGGCGTGCTAGGAGATGATTGATCTCCTGTTCTTCAAGATTCGGGTCTTCCTCAGAGGACGAGACGATCAGATAGTAACCGCTCTCCCGCAAGACATCGGAGAGTGACTTGGCGATCTCTGCGAAGAAGGGATGAAGCAGGTCCGGAACAACTAAACCTACCAGATACGTTCGTCCGGTGACGAGGCTGCGTGCTGCCAGGTTAGGCCGATAATCAAGCTCTTTGACGCGGGCTAGAACTCGCCCGCGGGTCTCGTCTCCTACATCAGGATGATTGCGGAGAACCTTGGAAATGGTGATCACCGATACCCCAAGGTCCCTAGCAATGTCCTTCATTCGTGTGCTCATAGCGTTATTCAGTATATAGAACCCTCAGACAGCGATCCCTGTTTACGATGACTTTAGCGAAAGGGCCCAACGGCCTTTCCCTAAAAACTGCGACGTGACTTCCAGGAAATTCCTTTGGCACAGTGCTCTCTCCCTGTTGACATCGATAACTTTACCGATTATTGTCCTTTTCGAGTACCGATCCCCGTGCTCGTGCCTTGGGGAACTGCGTAACACAGCTCGGAAGACTCGAGATTCCGATCACGGAATCATGAGGAGTTCAGGATGAGAGTTCAGAGCGCGTCAGGACCATTGATTAACGGGCATGTTGATCCAGCACTTGTACCCCAGAGGACTCTGTACACCGGTGCCCGGATGCCAGCAATCGGTTTGGGAACCTTCGGCTCGGACCATGTCACGGCAGGTGAAGTTGCAGCGGCGGTAGAAGGTGCAGCGGCGGTTGGGTATCGGCACTTCGATTGTGCATCCGTGTACGGCAACGAACACGAGATTGGCTACGCACTCGAGCAGGTAGTGCGAAGGGATCTTGAACGCGAGCGACTGTGGATCACCTCGAAGTTGTGGAATGATAAACATGGCGAAAATGACGTAATCGCTTCCTGTCGAAAGTCGCTCACGGACCTCAGACTCAGTTACCTAGATCTCTACCTGGTGCATTGGCCGTTCCCGAATTTCCATCCACCGGGGTGCGATGTAACGGCGCGCAGCAAGGACGCGAGACCTTACATCCATGCCGAATTCATGAAAACCTGGCGAAAGATGGAGGAATTAGTCGACCTAGGGCTGGTTCGTCACATAGGGACCTCGAACATGACGGTTCCGAAACTCAAGCTTCTCCTGCGCGACGCTCGCATCAAGCCCGCTGTAAATGAGATGGAACTGCACCCGCATTTTCAGCAACCCCAGCTATTTGATTTTGTCCGATCCAACGGCATGGTGCCGGTCGGATATAGCCCCGTCGGGTCGCCAGGACGGCCCGAGCGAGATCGTACAGCCGAGGATACTGTGCCAACTCAGGACGCGGTGATTGTCAAGATTGCCAATCGCCTGGGAGTACATCCGGCTGTCGTCTGCATTAAATGGGCGGTCCAGCGCGGACAGATACCCATACCATTTTCGACCAACCGAGGCCACTATCTCAGCAATCTCGAAGGCGTCGTGAGTGAGCCATTGACCGACGGCGAAATGCGTGAAATCAACGCAATCGACCGCAATTGTCGGCTGATCAAGGGTCAGGTGTTTCTCTGGAAGGATGGACAGTCTTGGGAGGACCTTTGGGACTTGAGTGGTGAGATTACCCAGCCGTGAAGTCCAGTTGGTGAAAACATGGAACAGAACATGCGAGCCGCATTTCTGCCCGGAAACCGCAAAGTAGAACTCCGCACGCTGCCCATCCCTCATCCCGGCCACGGCGAGGTTCTGCTCAGGGTAAAGGCTTCAACCATCTGCGGTTCCGATATTCGTTGCATCTACCACGAGCACTTGGGCAAGGGGCCGGAGGGCTATCAAGGAGTCATCGCCGGCCATGAACCAAGCGGCCAAATTGTGGAGGTTGGCCCTGGCTGTCGGCGCTTTGGTGTGGGCGACCGGGTAATTGTGTATCACATCTCCGGCTGCGGCGTTTGCAACGACTGTCGACGCGGTTACATGATTTCCTGCACAAGTGAAAAATACCGGCGTGCGTACGGTTGGCAGCGCGACGGCGGAATGGCGGACTACATGATTGCGGAAGAGAAGGATCTCATCGCGCTACCCGACGAGCTTTCTTACGCAGACGGTGCGCAAGTTGCGTGTGGCTTTGGGACGGTATACGAAGCGGTCGAAAAGGTTGGAGTCAATGGCGACCATTCTGTACTCATCACCGGACTCGGGCCAGTGGGGCTCGCGGCTGCGGCGTTGTGTCGCAAACTCGGCGCCCAGATGATCGTTGGAATTGACATCGTCCCCGAGCGACTGTATTTGGCAGAGTCTCTCAAACTATGTGACTTCGTTCTAACAGCAGGTCCAGATAACGTGATTCAGGTCAAGGAACTGACGCGGGGTTCCGGTGTGGAACGCGCGCTGGATTGCTCTGCCGACGCAAGAGCGCGTGCCACAGCGATTCGAGCAACGCGCAAATGGGGAAGAATTGCTTTCGTAGGTGAAGGAGGAACGGTTGAGTTCAATCCGTCCTCCGACATCATTCACGATCAGAAGACCATCTATGGGTCCTGGGTGACCTCGACCTGGCTGATGGAGGAATTGGTCGAGCGCCTCGTACGGTGGAATCTGCATCCCGCCGATATCATCACTCACCGCTTTGCGCTTGAGGACGCTGCAGACGCGTATGCCCTCATGTCTTCCGGCAAATGTGGCAAAGTTGCCGTTTGCTCGGATGAAGAACTGGCACTCAAATGAATCCAAACTGGGAAGAGATTCTGAAGGATCGGCTACAAGCCTATGGACATCGCAACTGGCTCGTGATCGCGGACTCGGCATATCCGGCGCAGTCCAGGCAAGCGATCGAGACTATTGTTGCCGACGAGGAACAGACCGCAGTTTTGGAGCGGGCGTTCGTGATTCTCGGCAGATGCAAGCACATTAGACCCAACATCTATACAGACGACGAATTGAGATTCGTTCGTGAGCAAGACGCGCCGGGCATCAGTTCGTACCGAGAAAAGCTCGGGAGTCTTCTCAAGGGACACGAAGTACGCGTGCTTCCGCACGAAGAGATCATATCGAGGCTTGATCGTGCCGGCGAACTGTTTCGAGTACTTGTCGTCAAAACCAACGTGCGAATTCCGTATACATCCGTATTTTTCGAACTGGACTGCGGATACTGGAATGCTCAGGCCGAGAAGAAGCTTCGGGCCGCAATGAAGTCCGGAGATCGACCCAGGAAGGCTCGAAAGCGTAGGCTTTGATCGCTAATCCCGAAGTTCCGCGTTCAACATGAAGGCACTCGTACTCCAGAAGACAGGTCAGGCATCGATCGAGACGGTTCCGGAACCAGTGGCCGGGGATGGCGACATATTGCTGAAGGTCCGAATGGTGGGATTCTGCGGAAGTGATTTGAATTCCTTTCGTGGTCTGAATCCACTCGTGTCATTTCCGCGGATTCTGGGACACGAAGTGGCGGCCACGGTCGTGCAAGGCACCGGCAGTCGCAGCGGGTTATCTGTCGGAACGGACGTAGCTATTTCTCCTTACACAAGCTGCGGTGAATGCGCATCATGCCGGCGGGGACGTCCGAATGCCTGCCAATTCAACGAGACTCTCGGAGTGCAAAGGGACGGTGCTCTCACCGAATTCATCGTGATGCCGCCAGAGAAGTTGTATCCGGCAAAACTCACGACGAAGGAATTGTGCCTGATTGAACCGCTGACAGTCGGATTTCACGCGGTGTCACGTGGACGGGTCACTGGGGAGGACACAGTTGTAATTATGGGTTGTGGCGGAGTGGGTCTAGGCGCCGTCGCTGCTTCGAGTTCTCGGGGCGCCCGCACGATCTGCGTTGATGTGGACGACGACAAACTGGAACTTGCGCGGGTTTCAGGCGGCGCTCACACGATTAACACTCTGGGGGAATCGTTGCACGATCGGTTGCTGGAACTGACTGAGGGCCGCGGTCCGGACGTTATTGTCGAAGCGGTTGGTATAGCGGCAACATTTCGAGCCGCAGTTGAAGAGGTCTCATTTACCGGCAGAGTCGTTTACATCGGCTATGCCAAAGAACCGGTGAGCTACGAGACCAGGCTATTCGTGCAAAAGGAATTGGACATTCTCGGATCAAGGAATGCTCAGCCCGAAGACTTCCACGCGGTCGTCAGACTTCTTGAGGGCCGGAAATTTCCTGTGGATCAAGCCGTAAGCCTGGTCGTTCCTCTTCACGAAGCGGCAAGTACGTTGCGTTCGTGGAGCGAAAATCCTTCACGATTCAAGAAAATCCTAGTCTCTCTGGATTAGCCATGATGAGCACATACCCGCGCGAATCGACAACCACTCACAGCCCTGTCGCCAGTGAAGGCGGGTTATTTCGTACCGCTGACGGCAGGAATCTTGCCGTCACCTTTGCCTTGATCACCTCGCTGTTCCTGCTGTGGGGCTTCTGCAACGGGATGATCGACATCCTCAACAAGCACTTTCAGGACACGCTTCGGATCAACAAAGAACAGTCAGGCCTGGTGCAGGCGGCCAACTATCTTGCCTATTTCCTAATGGCAATCCCCGCCGGTTTGATTGCGAAACGATTCGGCTACAAAGGCGGCATTCTCGTGGGGCTGTCGCTGATCGCCGCCGGTGCCTTCTGGTTCATTCCCGCCGTCAACATCGGGACGTACTGGGCGTTCCTGCTGGGCTTGTTTGTCATCGCGGCCGGTATGACCTGTCTGGAAACCATTGCGAATCCATACGCGACCGTTTTGGGAGCGCCCGAAGGCGGGCCGACGCGCATCAACATCGCTCAGACGACCAACGGTCTCGGCTGGATACTGGGCCCAACGGTCGGCGGATACTTCGTTTTTTCCGGCGGTGACGGAGCCAATGCCAACGCCGGCCTGACCACGCCCTATGTAGGTATTGGCATATTCGTAGCTCTGCTCTTCATCATCTTCGCGATTTCGCCAGTTCCGGACTTGCACGCCGTGGATGAAAGCCGGAGATTGGCGGCCGAGAAGAACCGGCTCAAGCCCTCCGGCGCTCAATTGGCGGCTATTGCTGTCCTCTTGGCCGCAGTTTGTGGGTTGCTGTACTTCTTCATCGCCCCGATTTTGGGGCTCATCTGGACACTGCTTCACCTGAACGAGGTTTGGTTGCAGCCGACAAAATACGGCCTGCTGGCTGCCGCCTACGTTGCTGCGTTCCTTTTGGTATCAAAGAACTGGGACATGTTCCGGCGCAAGCATTTCACCCTGGGCATCGCCACACAATTCCTCTATGTCGCCGCGCAAACAGGTATTTTCAGCTTTTGCGTTAATTACATTCTGGAAAATGATCCGGGCGTGTCCAGGTTGCAGGCCTCCAAATGGCTCGGCGCCATCGGTTTCGGTTTGTTCATGGTGGGGCGTCTGTGTGGCAGTGCTGTGATTAGCCAGTTCAAGCCGGATCGCGTTCTAGCGGCCTATATGGTCACCAACGTGGTACTGGTCGCGGTGACCATGGGGGGCGGCAAAACGGGCCTGTGTGCGATGTTCGCTACATTTTTCTTTATGTCTGTGGGATTCCCGACGATTTTTGCACTGAGCATACGTGGCTTGGGCGATTACACAAAGTTCGGCTCATCACTGATCGTGATGTCCATCGTCGGGGGTGCCATTGCGGCGCCTTTCATGGGCCACGTCGCGGACGTGCATTCGATGCGCATCGGCTTTGTCGTACCACTGGTCTGCTTTGTCTTTGTCGCTCTTTACGGCTACATGTGGCCTAGACTCTGCGAACTCGACTCATAGCTTCGGTTGAATGCAATCGCAGTAGCAACGGGCAATTCAGTGAGTGTTTAGAGATTCAATTACCCGATCCACGAAAGGGAGACCATGCTCTCGCACTATTCGTTCCTGTCACATTCGATGCGTCGACTTGGCGGTTTTGTGTTAGCGCTGAGTGCGCTTTCCATTGTGCATGCGCAGGATGCCACGGCTCCGACCGCTTCGCAGGAACCGACGACGATCGATCAACTTTGGCAGAAGGCCAGCAGCAAATACGATACTCAACGTACCGCCCTGCTGAAGGAAGTGGACAGCATTGCCCAGCAAGGCCCGTTTCGTGCCGACTGGGAATCCCTGCAGAAATACGATGTCCCCGAATGGTATAAGGACGCCAAGTTCGGCATTTTCATACATTGGGGAGTCTATTCTGTTCCGGCATTTGGCAACGAATGGTATCCACGAAACATGTATCAGGCCAGATCTCCGGAGTATAAGCACCACCACGCTACCTATGGTCCGCAAGACACGTTTGGGTACAAGGATTTCATCCCCATGTTTAAGGCAGAACACTTCGATCCTGCCGCATGGGCCGAGTTGTTCAAAGAGGCGGGCGCGAAGTATGTGGTGCCGGTGGCTGAGCACCACGATGGCTTTGCCATGTACGACAGCAGTGTGAGCGACTGGACAGCCACCAAGATGGGACCACACCGCGATATTATTGGAGACCTTTCTAAAGCAGTTCGGTCAGCAGGTTTGCATTTTGGCGTGTCGTCGCATCGTGTGGAGCACAATTTCTTCCTCGGAGTTGGCCGCACTCTCCCATCGGACATTAACGACCCGCAATATGCGGCGTTCTACGGCCCGGCGCACACGTGGCTGAACAATAAGTGGGGGACTCCTCTCGATGGCGACTTCACCTACGTTTCCTCGGCATGGGCTGACGATTGGCTAGCGCGGGGCGCGGAACTCGTCGAGAAATACCACCCCGACATCGTGTACTTCGACTGGTGGATCGGGCAGGCGTCGATCCGTCCGAATCTCACACGTTTTGCCGCCTTCTATTACAACCGCTCTCAGAAATATGGCGATCATGTCGGCGTCATCAACTACAAGGACTACGCCATGCAGGAGCACTCCGCCGTGCTCGACCTGGAACGTGGCCAACTCGGCGACATTCGTCCCCTGTATTGGCAGACCGATACGTCCGTGAGCAATAAGTCCTGGGGCTACATCAAGGACGATACGTTCAAATCGCCGGAATTTGTGATTGATCAGCTCATTGATATCGTCAGCAAGAACGGCAATTTGCTTTTGAACATTGGCCCACGGTCTGACGGCACCATACCGGATGAGGTGCAGCGAGTGCTTCTTGACGTCGGTGCCTGGCTGAGCATCAATGGAGAGGCCATCTACGGCACTCGCCCGTGGAGGGCTTACGGCGAAGGACCCACGAAAGTGGCGACTGGGTCGTTTCACGACACTGATACCGCAAAGTACACTGCCGAAGATTTTCGTTTTACAGCCAAGAGTGACGGGATTTATGCGATCGGACTTGCTTGGCCAACAAACGGGGAAGCGGTGATTCACTCGCTCGCCAAGACGGTGGGCAGTGAACCAGTCCAATCCGTCGCCTTAGTGGGCAGCGATGCAAAGCTACGATTCGAACAGCGTTCCGACGGCCTGCACGTGCAACTACCCGCCGAAAGCCCGGCGAAGTATGCTTACGCGCTCCGTGTGACGTTTGAACGTGCCTCGCAGTGAGATCTGAAGCCTGATCTTTTCATTCCAATGTGCTCTAAGTGGCGCACAATTACGCCGGGTGAGCAGATCGGTTACTTTACCGACGGCCTACGTTCGGAGTGCATTGAATGAACCTGCGCGAAATAGCCAAGCGCGCTAACGTCTCAATCGCGACAGTTTCGCGAACGATCAATTCTGCGCCCAATCTGGACCCGTCTCTGGCGAGGCGAGTGCGGAAGGTAATTGAGCAGGCAGGCTACTATCCGAATACTCATGCCCGAGCACTGCGTTCTGGACGCAGCCGTATTTTCGGCCTGATGGTCTCGGAGACCGTCGAGCCCTTTTTCCCTGAGATCCTACAGACCTTTGAGAACCTGGGCTTCGAGCACAATTACGAGATCCTCCTGAGCTCAATCGCCCGCGACCCACGCCGGATGGAGGTCGCAGTGCGGCGCATGATCGAGCGCCGGGTCGAGGGGTTAGCAATTCTGAGTTTTGAGAAGGAAACCTCATTGGTCGAGGTCTTTAGAGGCCGAAACCTACCCCTTGCCGTGCTCGACCAAGAACCTCCGGGACCGCTTCTGAAGACGGTTTCTATTGACTACAAACACGGTGTTCGACAGGCTGTGCAGCACCTGGCGGCTCTCGGACACGCGCGCATCGCCCTGATCACCGGGCCGGCGCGTTTGAAAACTGCTGTCGCGCGAACAATCGCTTTTCAGGAGTGCATGAAGGAAATTGATTTGGAAATACCTCCGCATCTGCTCGTGGAGGGAGACCACACGCTAGAGGCCGGCATGAAGGCGCTGTCCGTACTCACTGCTTTACCGGATCGGCCATCGGCGGTGCTCTGTTCGAATGACATGACGGCAATCGGTGTAATGCGGAGAGCGTTCGAACTCGGCCTAAATGTTCCGCGGGATTTGTCGGTAGTCGGATTTGATGACAACCAGCTCGCGCAGTTCGCGACCCCGCCCCTGACTACCGTACAAATGTCATATGTCGAGATCGCGAATGAGGCGTTCAGAGCTTTGCTCGACTCGGTAGAAGTTCGGTGCAATGGATCGTCGCGCGAGGTATGTGCCATTCAATCGAATCTGGCACTTCGATGCTCAACGACCCTGACGGCGCGTCGGGTTGCTGGAAAGGTCATCCTCCAGGGCAGCGCGATTCTGCCGAAGTAGAACTTTGTATTCTCCCAGCGCATGCCGGCTATGAAGGTGCCGATGAAAGAGTAGAGACTCGAAACCCAACGTAAACCCCCGTTGAACTTCGCGTCTCTTTAGGAGAGAATTGTCCGCTCGAATATCAACCCGCAGCAGTTCGACTGAGGTTTGGAATTTGTTGTTCCAAAACTTAGTTTGCAGTCGAACTCACCATCTCAAGCGTATCAGGGAAAGACCCTGGCGCGGCAGCGTAAATTCGACTCTTAGCATACCTCTATCGAGATCAACCCACGCTGGCGAAGTCAGAAGTCGGAGTTGACCAGCATTCTGTAACCGCTCGATCTCACTGGCAGAAAGAGACCCCGGTGATCCCAGAGACCGCCAAATGGTGAAGCCGTTGCTGTGGTCGGAATCGATACGAAAGTGTTCAAGCAGCGAGCGTTTTACCTCTGGCGGTAAATTCGTAATCATCAGATCGATGGACGAAGCGGGGAAGGCGACGTCGTCATCGTGATAGTTCCACACCAAAACCTCAACCTCGCGTTCCTTGCGAGTGGCGATGGCATTGATATCGGGACTTCCTCGAACTCCGCTGCGCACAATCTCATCGCTCGGTACGGCCGCTGAACTGGTTACGTTCAGTCTCTGGTTGCCCAGCAGTCCCAGCATACGAAACGCGTTCAGAACCGGCTTGTCCACGCCGTTAGTCGCCAGCTCTCGAAATCCCGCGAATGGCGGCTGATCCTCGAACTCAAAGGCCCACGTGACGGCACCCATGAAATTGACGCGCTCGCGACCGGCTAGCGCCAGGATGTTGTTCAGCACTTCAATCGTATAGGCGCCGTACAACGGCCCATTCCGATAGAGATTCTGCGGATTCTCCTTGGCGGAACAGGCGGCGCAGCCTTCCGGGTCCGACTCGCCCAGAATGATCGGAGTCTCACGCCACTCGGGAAATGAGGCTACGATCTTGAATCCTTCATCGATAGCCGTGAGTTGGTGGCTGACTCCCATTTGAACGTGGTCTCCCAGCCACTGCGGAGATCCCTTGGGATGAAAGCTGATGAAGTCGAGATGCGATCCGGTTCTCCCATTCGCGTAGTTCTTGCTGGTGTGCGCAGTGATCCAAGAATGCACGAAGAAATTCGTCAGATTTCGAATTGCCCGGGCCAGTCGTGTCGGGCCCTCCGATCTTTGCGTCAGGGAGAGCTCGGAGTACCGACTCAACCGTGAAGTCATAAAGTTTGAAGAACTCTTCTCGTGTTCCTTGCCAGTAGCCGATGTCAGGCTCGTTCCACAGTTCCCACAACCAGGTCGCCACTTCGGCGTCACCGTACCGTTGTCTGAGATGGCGAACGAACTGGTAAACGAGCTCGGACCATTTCTCGTAATCCCTGGGGGGATAAGCCCAACCGGTATAGATTCCCGCTCCTGAGGTGTGAGGGAAGCTGTGACGATAGGGTTCGGGGTGGGTCGAAAGTGCTTCCGGCATGAACCCAATTTCGACCAGGGGCTTGATACCAGTGCTGTGAAATGTGTCAAAGATGTGATCCAGAATCTCCCAACTGTATATTGGATGCCCGGACGCATCTTCTCTATAGACATTGGTCGAACCCCACTTCAACGACGCGGAACCGTCACCGCTTGTGAGCAGGTTGTGCACTCGCACGTAAACAGGCGCGGCGTCGAGGGCGGCCAACTCGCCCAACAACTTCGTGCCGTTGGGCGCGTAGGTGTAATTCGGTTCGTCGTAGCCGAAGTAATTCCAAATCGGGGTCAGCGGACCTTCTGACTGATTGAAATGAACCTGAATGCTGACATGGCCCGCAGTTTGCTGAGACTTGCCGATTGGTGGTTGGAAGGCAGCAATCGCTCCGGCCACCAGCAGGAGGATCCATATTTCTGGGGAATGACGATTGCGCATCCACATTCTCATAACCGTTCAATTATGCCTCGCCTTGTGGTGGTCTAAGGGCGCAAAGACTGAAGAGTATGGCTGTGTGATAGTACTCCCGGGCTTCAATTCCGTGGCCGGCAATTGGTACGGTTCAGCGAGCGCTGAAAGTGTTGTGTCGCCAGCACAAACCGACCAGGCAGCGATTTTTCCCGCGAAACATTCTGTTTTGATACGCCTTGAGCTATCATCCCTTTCTAGAAAGAGACGAGTTGCAGCAGCAGCCGCGGAGGAGAGGGAAGAATAGATGGCCTTTACACTCGCTCAAGGTTCTCAATCCATAGTCCGTTCCCCGATAGCTCATGTGGATACTCTCCCAGCGAGGAGAGGATTCTTAACCCAATCCTCCTCATTCGTTCGTCGTTTGTCGCTGGCACTCCGCCTCAAAGGATATCGCTTCTTATGCGTGCACTTCGTGTCGTTGTTGCTCTGATCGTTATGGCTTTTGCCGCGCCCATAATGGCTGCACAGAAAGTCGAGTTGTCGATTGACGCATCCAAACCCGGTGCGAAGATCGACCGCAATCTGTTCGGGCAGTTCGCCGAGCATCTCGGACATGGCATTTACGACGGTATCTGGGTCGGTTCCGATTCCACAATTCCGAACACACGCGGCATCCGCAACGACGTGGTTGCCGCACTGAAAGCGATTCATGTGCCAAACGTACGCTGGCCCGGAGGCTGCTTCGCCGACGGATATCACTGGCGCGACGGGATCGGGCCGCAGCGAGTCGTGAGGCTGAACCCAGACTGGGGCGGCGTGATCGAGCCGAGCACTTTTGGGACGCACGAATTCATGGACTTCATCGACCAGATCGGTAGCGAGGCTTACGTTTCGGTCAACCTGGGCTCGGGCTCTCCCCAGGAAGCGGCCGATTGGCTGGAGTACATGACCGCCGCGCAGGCGACGACGCTCGAGAAGGAGCGCGCAACGAACGGGCATCCGGCGCCGTACAAAGTTGCTTTGCTCGGCCTGGGCAATGAAAGCTGGGACTGCGGCGGCAACATGACGCCCGATTACTATCTGGACCGGATGAAGAGTTTCAGTCACTTCGTTCGCAACTACAATCCGGCGCAGATGGAGAAAGACCAGATGCTGAAGATCGCCGTCGGCCCGGGCGGCAGCGAACAGCGCTGGACCGATTGGACGGAAACCGTCATGAAGGCCTACCAGCAACACACGTGGAGCTGGGACATCAATGGTCTTTCCCTGCACAGCTACACGGTGGGGGATTGGGTCAACAAATCCTCATCTGTGGATTTCGGGGAGACGGAATACGCTAAGGTGCTCGAGCTCACTCTGGAGATGGACGGCCTAATTAGCAAGCATTCGGCCATCATGGACAAGTACGATCCGCAGAAGAAGGTCGCGCTCGTGGTGGATGAATGGGGTGGCTGGTACGCGCCATTGCCCGGCAGCAATCCGGGCTTTCTGGTGCAGCAGAACAGCATGCGCGACGCAGTACTCGCGGCGTTGAACCTGAACATTTTTGCCCGCCACGCCGATCGCGTGCGCGGCGCCAACATCGCCCAGATGATCAACGTGCTGCAGGCGGTGATACTGACCGATCACGAGAAGATGGTGCTGACACCGACCTACTACGTTTACAAAATGTATGTGCCATTCCAGGATTCCACATTCGTCCCCGTCACTTTTGATGCAGGCAGCTACAAGCACGGTGACTTCACCCTGCCACGCGTCGATGCCATGGCAGCAAAAAGCAAAGACGGCAAGCTGTGGGTTGAAATCACGAATGTCGATCCCCATCAAGCCGCCGAGGTCGAGTTGAATTTGACTGGGATCAATGCCAAGTCTGCCTCGGGTGAGACACTCACTGCGCCCAAGGTGGACAGCGTAAACACCTTCGAAATTCCGAACACCGTCGTGCCCAAGCCGATTTCGGCCAGGACACAAGGCGGCAAGTTGATTCTGCAACTCGAGCCGAAGTCCGTGACTGTGGTCTCGGTCGAGCAATAACAAACTCTCGGTAGCGCGGTCAGCGAATCATGACGCCGCGCGATCGAGACCGTAAACGTTTACGAGGAGAGTCCAATGAGGCATTTTGCAATCGGTATCTTCGTACTGTGCTTACTCTCAAGTATTTCTTGGGGGCAAGAATCCAGCGATTTTCATCCCGCCGAAACCAACGTCTGGGGAGCGGAATATCCCCGGGTCGATAGCGCTGGAAGAGTGCAGATTCGCGTCAAAGCTCCCGACGCCACGAAGGTAAAGTTGAATTTCTGGAGTGGACCGAAAGTGGATATGGAGAAGCAGTCGGACGGATTCTGGACGGTCACTACAACTCCTCTGGTTCCTGGCCTGCACTATTACACGTTGATCATTGATGGTGCCGAGGTCAGCGACACCAGCAGCCGTGCGTTTTTTGGCGGAGGCAAGTATGCGAGTGCCGTGGAGGTTCCTGAGCCAGGGTCCACTTACTATTCGATTCAAGACGTGCCCCACGGGCAGGTGCGTGAGGTTTGGTACAACTCGAAGGTGACCGGAACCTGGCGGCATGCGCTGGTCTATCTGCCGCCCAACTATGACGCTCAGACCAAGATGCGCTATCCGGTGCTCTATCTTCAGCATGGTGCCGGAGAGGATGAGACAGGGTGGATCCGGCAGGGCCGCGCGAACTTCATTCTCGACAATCTGATCGCGGCAGGAAAGTGCAAGCCCATGATTATCGTCATGGCCTATGGCTACGCCCGGCGTGCCGGCCAGACTCCGCCGGACTTGACGGGAAAGCCCTTCGGTTCTCCCGAAATGTTGAAGGCGATGCAGGACATGGCTTCGGCGTTCGAAGATGACGTGACGCAGGCTCTGATTCCTTACATCGATTCGACCTTACGAACGCTTTCGGATCGCGATCATCGGGCAATGGCTGGCCTTTCGATGGGCGGCATGCAGACATTCCAGATCACGCTCAATCATCTCGATCTGTTTTCCTACATTGGCGGATTCAGTGGGGCGGGCGGGATGCTGGTGCTTGGCGACCGGAAACTCGATCCCAAGACCGACTACAACGGCGTATTTGCCGATCCAGCCGCTTTTGCCAAGAAAGTGCACTTGCTCTGGCTTGGCGTCGGAACCGTGGAACCCGAGAGAATGCGCGCAGGACTTCAAAGACTGCACGCCTCACTCGATGAAGCGAAGATTCAGCACGTGTTCTACGAATCACCTGGGACCGATCACGAGTGGCAGACCTGGCGCCGCGATCTTAAAGATTTTGCGCCGAGGCTCTTCTAAGGACACCACATGGCAAGGCGCCGAATCGTTCACGTTCCGATCTGCCTGCCTTTTTGAGTAAGCGTTTGCTCAACAACTGGGACTGGAGGTTTCCGACTATGCAGTGGAACGCGAAGAATTCGATCCTACCGTTGATAGCCTCGCTTCTCTCGGCGCTCTGTCCCGCTCAAACGCGGCCCATCCAAGCGACGATTGACGCGTCTCAAACCGGCGCTCCGATCTCGAAGTACATCTACGGCCAGTTTCTTGAGCATATCGGCGGAATCGTCAATAACAACGTTTGGGCCGAGATGCTCGACGACCGCAAGTTCTATTTTCCGATCACCTCTCATCCGCCTGCGGAGCCAGCCGGGCCGCCGTGGAGGCGCACTGCGCTGCGCCATTGGACCCCGATCGGTGCGGACGAATTCGTGACGATGGATAAAGATCATCCCTATACCGGCGATCACACGCCCCTGGTGAAGCTAACTTCCAGCGACGCTCACGGCATCCAGCAAGCCGGGTTGGCCGTGCGCAAGGGCAAATCGTACGCCGGCCGAATTGTCTTGGACGGCGCACCGGGCACCGCCGTGAAGGTGAGTCTGATCTGGGGTAGTGCGGCAAGTGATCGTCAAACAGTGGCCATCCACAAGATCCGCTCTGAGTATCGGACGTTCCCGTTAACGTTCCAAGCGCAAGGCGATAGTGATGATGCCCGGCTCGACATAGTCGGCTCCGGCTCCGGCTCCGGCTCTTTTCACATTGGAGCAGTCTCGTTAATGCCGGCCGACAATGTCCAAGGCTTTCGCACGGAGGTCATCGCCGCGCTGAAGCAACTGCATTCCGGCGTGTATCGCTTTCCCGGGGGCAATTTTGTTTCCGCACACGAGTGGCGCGATGCGGTTGGCGATCCGGATAAGCGTCCGCCGATCATGGATCCGGTCTGGCACGCGGTGCAGCCCAACGATGTGGGCACGGACGAGTTCCTAACGCTTTGCCACTTGCTCGATGTCGAGCCTTACATCACAGTGAACGCCGGCTTCGGCGACGCGTGGTCCGCAGCGGAACTGGTTGAATACACCAACGGAGCGGTTACCACACCGATGGGGAGATGGCGCGCCTCAAACGGCCATCCGCAGCCTTACCACGTCAAGTTCTGGGGCATTGGCAACGAGCCTTGGGGCAACTATCAAATGGGCGCGATGGCGCTTGATCAATATGAGGTGAAGCACAATCTCTTCGCAAAAGCGATGCGGAGGGTCGATCCGTCGATCAAGCTGATTGCGGGCGGAGCCATGCCCGACGTCATGGCCGGCGCCGATCAGTCCAGACGCATCAACGGTCAGATCGTGCCGGATTATCTGTCCAAAGCAGACTGGAGCGGAAATCTGCTGGCCCACTGCCTCGACAACATCGACATGCTCAGCGAGCACTACTATTCCTCGAGTGACATGCACCTCGATCTTAAAACGGGCAAGAAGGTCAACATCGGTCCGCAGCCCCTGGTGGAATGGGAGCGCGCGCCGGCAACCCAAGTGCGCGTGAAATATGAGCATTACCAGCAGTATCTGAAGCTCATCCCAGGACTCAAAGCCAAACCGGTTCCCATCGCCATCGACGAATGGGCCTACATGGGCGGCGGCCCGAACTCTTATAAAGTGGTTCCCGCCTATGCCTGGGCGTTTCACGAAATGTTTCGCCATTCTGATCTTTATCAGCTAGGCGCGTTCACCTTCGCGACCGCGATGATCAGCGAAAACCGCACCGACGCGGTTCTGAATCCGACCGGTCTTCTATTCAAGATGTATCGCGAACATTTCGGAACGATTCCCGTGCAGGTCTCCGGAGATTCGCCACAGCCCAAACCGATTTACCCCGCCGGCGGCGATCAGCCGGCGGTCAATCCGGGAAGCGATACGTACCCGCTAGATGTGAGTGCTGCTCTTAGTGACGACCGCAGAACACTCACGTTCGCCGTGCTGAATCCGTCAGATTCGGAGCAGCAGTTGCAACTCGCGATAAACGGCGTAAAGCTCGCAAGCCAGGGCCATCGTTGGCGGATGGCTCCATCCAGCGTCGATGCAACCATCACCGTCGGACAAAAGCCGGGAGTTGAGGTGCAGGAGCAAGAACTCACGTCGATGCCTAATGCGTCTGCCGTGCCGCCATTTAGCGTGAATATCTATTCATTTGCGGTGCAGTAATTATTTATAAGGAACAGAATGCCTTGTCTCAGAGGAGAGCATCATGAAAACCGTTAGCCGCCGTGAGTTCGTCGCGACCGCCGCTGCCGTCGGCGCGGGCGCAATGCTTCGTGTGCCCGCCTTTGCATTGGAAAATCAAAGCGCCGGCGCCAGTTCCGCGGCCGCATCCAAAGGCGTGAACCATGAGGTCGTTGTGCCGCTGGCGAGTCCGTTCCCTTTGAAGGATGTAAAACTTCTACCGGGAGCATTCAGCGCGGCAGCGGATGTCAATCGGAAATACCTGAAGACTCTGCCTCCCGATCGCCTGCTCCATACGTTTCGCCTCACGGCTGGTCTGCCATCTTCCGCGGAGCCGTTGGGCGATTGGGAAAAGCCCGACTGCGAGTTGCGCGGCCACTTTGCCGGCGGCCACTACCTTTCAGCTTGCGCCCTGGCATTCGCCAGTTCGGGAGACGAAGATCTCAAACGTAACGGCGATCTCATGGTTACCGAACTGGCCAAGTGTCAGGCGCAACACAAGAATGGCTATCTCAGCGCCTTCCCTCAGGAATTGTTCGACCGCCTTCGCGACGGAGTCAACGTCTGGGCTCCGTTCTACACCGTCCACAAAATCATGGCCGGCCATCTTGACATGTACACGCTGGGGGGCAACGAGCAGGCTTTGGACACACTCGAGAAGATGGCGCGCTGGGTGCGGAGTTGGTCCGACCCGTTGAGCGAACCACAAATGCAGCGCGTGCTCCTAGTGGAGTACGGCGGAATGGGCGAAGTGCTCGCCAATCTCTATGGGGTTACGGGAAAGCGCGAGTATCTGGATCTGGCGCAACGTTTCAACAAGAAGGGATTCTTTGATCCGCTTGCGGCGCACCGCGACGAACTCAAGGGCCTGCACGTGAACACGCACGTTCCGCAGGTGATTGCCGCTGCCCGGTTGTATGAACTCACCGGGGACAAGCGCTATTGGAACATTGCCGACTACTTCTGGGACGAAGTTACGAGCGAACGTTCATTCTGCACGGGAGGTACCAGCAATTTCGAGCTTTGGAGATCCGATCCGGGGGTGCTTTCCACGCAACTCAGCTCGGAAACGTCCGAAGATTGCTGCGCCTACAACCTGATGAAGCTTACGCGGCACCTGTTCGCGTGGTCCCCGCGAGCGCAATACATGGACTACTACGAGCGTGCGCTCTTCAACCACCGCATGGGCACGATCGATCCTGAGACCGGTACAACCGTTTACTACCTGCCGCTCGGAAATGGTTACTCCAAAATCTACGCCAAGCCGTTCGATTCTTTCTGGTGCTGCAACGGCACGGGCGCGGAGGAATTCGCCAAGCTGGCGGACAGCATCTATTTCCATGATGCCAATTCCATCTTCGTCAACCTCTACATCCCCTCAGAGGTGAACTGGCCGGAACAAGGCGTTCGCATTACGCAACAGACTTCTTTCCCGGAAGAACAAGGAACCACGCTGATCGTGTCAGCGGCGAGGACTGTCGATATCGATCTCAAGTTACGCATTTCGTACTGGGCGAAAAGCGGCAGTGTGAAGGTAAATGGACGTCCAGTGCCCGCCTTCTCGGAGCCGAGCAGCTACCTCGTTCTGCGCGGGCCCTGGAAAAACGGTGACCGCATCGAACTAAGTCTTCCCATGCACTTGCACGCGGCGCCCATGCCCGACAAGGAAAGTCTTCAGGCGGCGATGTATGGCCCGCTGGTATTGGCCGCACGCTTCGAAGAAGAACCACGCGAGAAGTGGTACCGTCACTTTACTTCGGAAGAGAAGCAGGAGCCCTTGCCCACCCTGCAGTTCAAGGGCAAACCCAGCGACCCAGCGAGCTGGCTCGAACCCGCGAGCGGAAGACTCACGTTCCGCGCAGCTTCACAAAATCAAGCCGTGGCGTTTGTGCCTTTGTCGAACATCGTGCATGAACGCTACTCCGTATACCACGAGATTCATGAGAGCAATTCCTGATGGAGCGAACTTCCCCATTTATTAATTCTTTGGGCCACATTATTGGAGAAGATATGAAAGCACCTCACTCGCGATTTCTGATTTCGATGTTTATCGTTCTAGCCGTCAGCGGCTTGTACGCGCAAAACACCGCGCAACCTGCATATTTGAACCAGAGCTTGTCGCCACAGCAGCGTGCGGCGGACCTTGTTCGTCGCATGACCGTGGAAGAAAAAGTGTCCCAACTGGTAAACCAGTCTCGGGCAGTGCCGCGTTTGAATGTGCCGGACTACGACTGGTGGAGCGAGTCGCTGCATGGCGTGGCTCGGGACGGAACCACCGAATTTCCCGAGCCGGTCGGCCTGGCCGCAACGTTTGACACCGATGCGATCCACCGTATGGCCATCGTGATCGGTACCGAAGGGCGCGCCAGTCACGTTCGCGGCATGCGCGATGGGCACAGCGACATCTTTGAAGGACTGGACTTCTGGGCGCCGAACATCAATATCTTTCGCGATCCTCGTTGGGGACGCGGTCAGGAAACCTACGGCGAGGACCCATTTCTGACCGCGCGCCTTGGCGTAGCGTTTGTCACCGGGATGCAAGGCGACGACCTGAACTACTATCGTGTCATTTCGACTCCCAAGCACTACGCCGTACACAGCGGCCCCGAGCCGACGCGCCACACGGCTGACGTGAAGGTCAGCAAGCATGACGAACTCGATACCTACCTGCCGGCGTTCCGTGCGACGGTCACGGAGGGGAAGGCCGGCTCGGTGACGTGCGCCTATAACAGCATCAACGGGCAGCCAGCCTGCGTAAACGAGTTTCTGCTGCAGGATCAACTCCGCGGCAAGTGGGGTTTTCAGGGCTATGTGGTTTCAGATTGCGACGCAGTCATCAACATCTTCCGGGATCATCACTTCACCAAGACCCAGCCTGAAGCTTCGGCGCTGGCCGTGCAACGCGGCATGGATAACGAGTGTATTGACTTCGCAAAAGTAAAAGACGATCACGACTACAAGCCCTACCTCGACGCATATAAGCAGGGATTCTTGAAAGAAAGCGAGATTGACACCGCGCTGGTCCGGTTGTTCACGGCGCGGGTGAAGCTGGGCATGTTCGATCCTCCGGAGATGGTTCCATACTCGACGATTGACGAAAAAGAACTCGACACTCCTGAACATCGCGCGCTGGCGCGTGCTCTCGCCAATGAATCGATGGTGCTGCTCAAGAATGACGGCACGCTTCCTTTGAAGCCGGGAGCTCTCAAAATCGCATTGGTGGGGCCGCTCGCAGATCAAACCAAATACCTGCTGGGAAACTACAACGGATCTCCGACGCACACGGTCTCTGTACTCGAGGGCCTGAAGCGGGAATTTCCGGAAGCGCAGATCAGCTTTGTCACGGGGACGCAATTCCTGCGCAACGATGGCGACGCAGTTCCCGCGCCGGTGCTTACCACGAGCGATGGACAGCCTGGTCTCAAGGTGGAGTTTGCAACCGGGGAGATATTCGGCGGAAAACCGACCATTCTCGCCACCCGCGATGTAACTACACTCGACTTGAAGGCGGAAAACGTTCCCCAGGAAGCCACCGGAAAGTATCCGATGCGGGCGGAGTGGAACGGTTTTCTCACGCCCACCGAGACCGGCGACTACACCGTCGGAGTGCGCTTTCAAGCAGGGTTCGCGAGGGTCTTAGTGGATGGAAAGCCCGTCGCGCAGGGATGGGTCGGCGCCAGCGACGTGGGACAGGCAAAAGTCGGGCACGTTCATCTCGAGCAGGGAAAGAAGGTCTCGCTCAAGGTGGACTACTCGCAACCCAACACCGGTCCGATACGAGCACAACTGATCTGGTCGAAGTACGATCCCAAGCCGAGCTCAGAGGCGATTGCAGCCGCAAAAGCCGCGGACGTTGTCGTCGCAGTGTTGGGAATCACCAGCGAACTCGAGGGCGAAGAAATGCCGGTCAGCGAGGAAGGGTTCAAGGGCGGCGACCGCACGAGTATCGATCTGCCGAAACCTGAAGAGGACCTGCTCGAAGCGGTGACCGCGACTGGAAAGCCTGTGGTTCTGGTGCTGGCCAACGGCAGCGCGCTCGCCGTGAACTGGGCCAGCGAACACGCCAATGCGATTCTCGAGTCCTGGTATGCGGGCGAGGAAGGCGGCGCGGCAGTCGCGGAGACTCTTTCCGGCAAAAACAATCCAGCCGGGCGCCTTCCAGTCACCTTCTACACCGGCATCGAACAGTTGCCGCCCTTCGAAGACTACGCAATGCAGGGGCGGACGTATCGCTATTTCGAGGGCAAGCCGCTGTATCCGTTTGGATATGGCCTGAGCTACACGACGTTCTCCTACAGCGGCCTGAGTCTTCCGAAGAGCGCGATCAAGGCGGGCGAGCCCCTCACCGCGGAAGTGAAGGTCACCAATACCGGCACACGAGAAGGAGATGAGGTAGCGCAGCTGTATCTCTCATTCCCGAACGTAGAGGGTGCTCCTTTGCGCGCGCTGCGTGGATTCAAACGTGTTCATTTGAAGCCCGGCGAGTCGCAGACAGTGCAATTCGATGTGAAAGACCGAGACTTGAGCATCGTCACAGAAGCCGGCGAACCGATCATTGCTGAAGGGAAGTACTCGGTGTGCATCGGCGGAGGTCAGCCGAATGCCGGCGCACCATCGGTCGCGGGAACATTTCAAGTGAAAGGATCCAAAACGCTCCCGGAGTAAGCGAGACGTTGCATTTCAGGAAACGGCAACGCACCGAGTCGACCGGAGGAGATCATGAGGTTGCATCAACTGTTCTCATCGTTATTGATTCGTAGGTTCGGCGGTATCGTATTGGTTTTTTCCGCGTCGTCCGTCTTGCACGCTCAGAGCGCCACGGCTCCCACCGTTTCCGAGGACCCGGCGAAGATTGATGAGATCTGGCAGAAGGCTAGCAGCAAGTACGACGCAGAGCGATCCGCTCTCCTGAAGGAAGTTGATGCCATTGCTGACCAAGGCCCGTTCCGGCCGGATTGGGACTCACTGCAGAAATATGAGGCTCCTGAGTGGTACCAGGACGCCAAGTTCGGCATTTTCATTCATTGGGGAGCGTATTCGGTTCCGGCTTTTAGCAGCGAATGGTATCCGCGAAATATGTATGAGCCCGGATTCGACGCGTACAAGCACCACATTGCTACCTATGGACCGCAGGACAAGTTCGGCTACAAAGATTTCATTCCCATGTTCAAGGCTGAGCGCTTCGATCCCTCTGCATAGGCCGAGCTGTTCAAAAAAGCAGGCGCAAAATACGTCGTGCCCGTCGCAGAACATCACGATGGTTTTGCCATGTACGATAGCGGGTTGAGCGACTGGACGGCGGCCAAGATGGGACCGCATCGCGATGTGATTGGTGATTTATCCAAGGCAGTCCGAGCCGAGGGACTGCACTTTGGCGTGTCGTCGCATCGCGTGGAACACGATTTCTTCATGGGCGTGGGCCGCAAGATCCCATCAGACGTTAACGACCCGCAGTACGCCGCCTTCTATGGTCCAGCACAAGTGGGGGTCATCAACTGGGGAACTCCCGTCGGCAATGATTTCACCTATGTTTCGTCGGCGTGGGCCGACGACTGGCTTGCGCGCGGCGCCGAACTCGTCGAGAAATATCATCCCGATATCGTGTACTTCGACTGGTGGATCGGCCAGGCATCGATCCGGCCGAATCTCACCCGCTTTGCGGCGTTCTATTACAACCGTTCCCTGAAGTATGGTGATCACGTCGGAGTCATCAACTACAAGGACTACGCTATGCAGGAGCACTCGGCGGTGCTCGACTTGGAGCGTGGCCAACTCGGTGACATTCGCCCGCTCTATTGGCAGACCGATACGTCGGTGAGCAACAAGTCTTGGGGCTATATCAAGGACGACACCTTCAAGTCGCCCGAATTCGTCGTTCACCAACTCATTGATATCGTCAGCAAAAACGGAAATCTGTTGCTGAATATCGGCCCGCGTTCTGACGGAACGATACCGGAGGAAGTACAACAAGTCCTGCTGGATGTGGGCACCTGGCTGAATGTCAACGGAGACGCCATCTACGGCACTCGCCCCTGGAGAACCTATGGCGAGGGACCGACAAAGGTGGCGGCGGGTTCGTTTCACGACACCGACACCACTCACTACACGGCTGAGGATTTTCGCTTCACTACCAAAGACCACGCGCTGTATGCGATCGGACTCGCGTGGCCGACGACCGGAGAAGCCGTGATCCGCTCGCTGGCAGCGGCAGTGGGAAGTCAATCCGTGCGAAGCGTGTCGCTGTTGGGAAGCGATGCAAAGCCAGAGTTCCAGCAGCGCCCCGATGGATTGCACGTGCAACTGCCCGCGCAGCCACCGGCCAAGTTTGCATACGTGCTCCGGTTGACGTTTTGATAGCGAACTGCGCGGCTGGCGTCGATCGAAGGAGGGTCCATGAGATCAAGCAATTCTTCATTCTGCTATTTGATGGCTGCGCTATTGATTGCCGGCAATCTGTGTCTTCAGCGCAAGCTAGTGGCGCAAGAGACTCGCACGATGAGTAGAGTGGTCGCGCCAACGCCTCCGATGGGATGGAATAGTTGGGATTCCTACGGCTTGCGCATCAACGAACAGCAGTTCCGCGAGAATGTCGAGGCCATGGCTACGAAACTGAAGCCCTTCGGCTATACCTATGCCGTCATCGACGAGGGCTGGTATATGGTCAATCCTGAGGACAGGCCCAAGCCTGACCTGCTGAAGTATGCGGTGGACGAGAATGGCCGGTTTATTCCCATGACCGTGCGTTTCCCATCCGCTCTGCAGAATGGCAGGAACGCGGGTTTCCAGGACCTCGCGAACTTGGTCCATGCGAAGGGCCTCAAGTTCGGAGTTCACATTATCCGCGGCATTCCCCGGGAGAGTGTCGTGCGCAATCTGCCAATCGATGGTTCAGCTTTCAAAGCGCAGGATGCCGCCGACCAAAATGACGCCTGTCCTTGGGATCCCACAAGCTGGGGAATCAAGGACACCGCTGCCGGCCAGGCATGGTACGACTCTCTCCTTCGTCAATACGCAACCTGGGGCGTCGATTTCCTGAAGGTTGACTGCATCGCGGATCATCCATACAAAGCCAGCGAAATTCAGCAGATCAAGCTGGCAGAGAAGCGGTCGCGACATCGTGCTGAGTCTCTCGCCGGGACCAACCGCCATCGAGCGTCATGCCGAAGTCGCGGACTTTGCCCAGATGTGGCGCATATCGAACGACATCTGGGACCTTTGGATTGGCAACTCGGACTTCCCCATCGGCATAAAGAACCAGTTCGAAAACGCTGCACGTTGGGCTCAATATACGAAGCCCGGAAACTGGCCGGACGCGGACATGCTGCCGGTCGGCGAGTTGCGTCCTTACCCCGATGTCGGCCCAGGACCGCGCCATACGCGCCTCACACCTGCAGAGCAACAAACGCAGCTAAGCCTCTGGGCTGTGGCGCGCAGTCCGCTGATCATCGGCGACAATCTCAGCCTGCTCGATCAGGACACCCTGCGCCTGCTGTGCAATACCGACATCTTGAAGATCGACCAGACCGCTACTACATCGCGGCAAGTGCTGCACGAGGGCGATCTCGTGATTTGGACTGCGGACTTGCCGGGAAACCAGCGTGCACTCGCAGCATTCAATCTCGGCGAAAAGGCCATTACTTTCGCTCGCCCTTTGTCGGACTTCGTGTCCGCAGGGCAGTACGACATAAAGAACGTCTGGACCGGCGCGCATTTGCCTGCCGGAGTTCGCGTCAGCACTACGCTTGAGCCACATGCCAGCGTCGTCCTGATGCTCGACAAGAAATAGACTTCAGGATTAATTTCTCTTTACCCAGCTACGGCTCCTGATCTAAAACATGCGTTTGCTAGACCTCTCGAAAGGCGTATCGATGACAATGGCAGAGGTATTTCGCGCGATGAGTGCCATGAGAGTTATCCGTCCAGGTCTATTCAGTATCAGCAGTTCTGTCCTCCTCGCGATGTCCTGTTTCCTGTGGAGTCCAACGGATGCCCGGGCGCAGCTATGGGAGACGCCTCCGCCGCCTCCTGTGACGTATGCTGCAGCCGCAGATGGTATGACCGTCTCGGTGGGAGCCGAGCAGGTTCATATTTCCGTTTGCCGTTCCGCCGTTATACATTTTGTCGCGAATCCCGAGCCATCGCGCGCGATCCGACAGAGCCAGCCATGGATGCTCGATTCGAAGGAGTCGTGTCCAGGGGCAAAATTCCAGATATCACAGACCGCCGATGCGGTCACACTCTCAACCGACGCCCTGAAGATCGAGTTTTCGTTGAAGTGGGGAAACGTGCAATACAGCACGCTGGCAGGAGAGACCCTTTTGCGGGAGCGAAACTCGATCCCGCGGACTTATGAACCCGTCGAGTTGAATGGCGAGAAAACATTCCACGTCGAGGATCGTTTTTCGGAGGACTTCTCGGAGGGGCTCTACGGTCTGGGACAGCATCAGAGTGGCTTATTCAACTACCGCGGAGCGACCGTGGAACTCGGCCAGAACAATACTGATGTTGCTATCCCGTTGCTGTTGTCGACCAAGGGCTACGCGTTGATGTGGAATACCGCTTCCCTCACTTACGTCGACAATCGCTTCCCGCTTGACCTTGACCTGCGGTCGCTCGCAGGGCATTCCGTGGACTACTACTTCATCTACGGTCCAGAAATGGATCAGATGATCCATGAATACCGGAACCTTACGGGACACACCCCCATGCTTCCCCAGTGGGCCTACGGCTTTTTCCAGTCGAAGGACCGCTACGTTTCACAAGACGAGGTCTTGAGCATCGCGCATCGGTACCGGGAAGAGCACATTCCCTTGGATGCGATCGTGCAGGACTGGTTCTGGTGGAAAGCGGAAGGCGATCCTGTCTTCACATCCAATTTCCCGGATGTTCCCGGTGAACTGAAGCAGTTGCACGATGAGCACGTTCACACCATGTTGTCGGTATGGGGAATGTTTGATGCGAAGGCGCAGAATTTCCAGGAACTCATCGCCAAACATTTCGACGTGCCGAACGCTCGCGTGTACGACTCGACGAATCCGCAGGCGCGCGATTTCTACTGGAATAACCTAGTCGGCAAACTGTTTTCGCAGGGATGGGATGCGTTCTGGCTCGACAGCGCAGAGCCTGAAGAATACTGGCCGCATTGGGGCGACGCGATTCTCAAGAACAAGCAGATTGCGATCGGCAACGGAGCCGAGTACACGAACATATTCCCCTTTACTCACACTCTCGGGATCCAGCAGCACTGGAAAGCTACCACGGACCGCAAGCGGGTCTTTCTCCTGACCCGATCAGCTTTCTTCGGCCAGCAACGAGTCGGGGCGACGGTATGGTCGGGCGACGTGTATGGCTCGTACTGGGGATTGCGCCATCAGGTGGCCGCCGGGCTGAACTTTGCGCTCTCCGGATATCCGTATTGGACAACGGATATCGGGGGCTATTGGCCGCCGCACGACAATCCTCTTGAGGATCCAAAATTCCAGGAACTCTACGCACGATGGTTCGAGTACGGAATATTTTGTCCGATTTTCCGTACTCACGGGCACCGGCCGCAAAATGAGATCTGGGCCTTCGACAAAGTCCGGCCGATCCTGGTCGACTACGACCGGCTTCGATATCGGCTGATGCCGTATATCTACTCCCTCGCCTGGCGCGTCACCCATGAGGACTACACGATCCAGCGGCCGCTGGTGATGGACTGGCGGACTGATCCGAATACCCGCGACATCGGGGATGAGTTCATGTTTGGACCTGCCATTCTCGTCAGCCCCGTACTGCAGCCGGATGCTACTCGCAGAACTCTGTACTTGCCAGATTCCCCAGCGTGGTACGACTTTTGGACGGGAGCAGCGCAGAAGGGAAGCCGTGAAGTTGACGCGGATGCTCCTCTCGACCGCATTCCACTCTACATACGTGCAGGTTCGATCATTCCCCTTGGCCCGGAAATTGAGTATGCCAACGAGAAGCCCGCAGGACCCATCGAGCTTCGGATTTACAAGGGAGCCGACGGCACGTTCGATCTGTACCAGGACGCGGGAGACAGCTATGACTACGAAAAAGGTGCGCATGCTGTCATTCCATTGCGCTGGTCTGAGTCAACCAAAACTCTGACGATCGGTGATCGGAAGGGCCAGTACTCCGAAATGCCTGCGAGCATTCAAATCAATATCGTATGGGTGTCTGCCGGGCACGGCGCCTCAGCCGCACTAGTGGTCAACCCCGACAGGACTGTGGAGTACATCGGGAAGGCAATTTCGATAGTGGAACCTTGAAATGGTTGTTTCCTGCGTGCACCGACATTGCCGGCCCAATGCATTCGTTTGCGTGATAAGTTTTCGAGGAGGGGCATTGATGATAGCGAACAAATTGTTTTATCTGTTAACGCTGGGAGTGGCCGTCGGCCTTGGGCCTCGGGTTGCGGCACAAGTCCAGACTGATGTCCCTGCAGTCGTTCCCGGTGCAAAGCCCGTATCGGTCGAGCGCATAAAGATCCACGGCAAAGCCCTCGAAGGGAATTTAGAGGGCGACGCCGTTGACCGCGAAGTATTCGTGTTTTTGCCGCCGAGTTACGCCAAGGAAAAGTCGCGACGCTACCCAGTCGTATATGCGTTGCATGGCTATTCCATCGGCGCTGAACAGTGGACTCACGAGATTCACGTTCCGCAGACGATTGAAGGCGCTTTTGCCCAGGGCGCGAAAGAGATGATCGTCGTGCTGCCCGATTCGAAAACCTTGCACAACGGTTCCATGTATTCGAGTTCGGTCACTACCGGAGACTTCGAGCAGTTCATCGCTCACGATGTTGTCGAGTACATCGACGCTCATTACCGCACGATTCCAAATCGAGCAAGCCGCGGCCTGGTCGGTCACTCTATGGGAGGCTATGGCGCGACACGCATCGGCATGAAGCATGCGGATGTGTTCGGCAGTCTCTACATCATGAGCCCCTGCTGCTTGTCGCCTCGGCCCGCCGGCCCGGCGAATCCAGAAGTGGATAAGGCTTTGGAGGCCGTGAAGACGCCGGAAGATTCGGCCAAGCTTCCATTCTTTCCCCGCGCCATGCTAGCCACGGCCGCGGCATGGTCCCCTAACCCGAAGAATCCACCGCTGTATCTTGATTTGCCGACCAAAGACGGTCAGCCTCAGCCGGATGTGCTCGCGAAGTGGACGGCTAACTCCCCCCTTGCCTTTGTAGATCAGTACGTCGACAGCTTGCGCGAGTACCACGGCATTTCGATCGACGTCGGTGATCAGGACGGCTTACGCGTCGATACCGCCAAACTGCATGACATTCTTGACAAGTATGGAATCGCGAATAAGTTCGAAGTTTATCCGGGCACTCATACCAGCAGAGTCGCGGATCGCTTCCAAAATCATGTGATGCAGTTCTTCAGTCAGAATCTCTGTTTTCAGGCAGGTTGCCGTTGACGGGCTCGACATGTGGCTACAAGACGGGCAAGACTGAAAATACGGCTATCCTTCTATCCCCGGGGCCGTTTCGATGGCATGTTGCCCTGAGTAATCGCTTGGTCTTTCCCCCAGAAATGAACGAGCGGCTCGGAAGCTCCCGCTCCGGGACTGTCATGCGTCGCTCACCCCTCGCGAGATGCTTGCCGACTCAGCCAGGCTCCCTGTTCCCCTCCTCTGGTTCGTCCGAATTGGAGTACCGCTCGCTGCCGTTCTCGTTTCGACGGGCTTCTTCTTTCCGTGCTTCCTCCGGCCGCAACTCAAGCCAACGGGCGGCCTCCCTGATCTACGTTGGAGCAATCGTTCTTGCCGTAGCGGCCGTTTCGCTCGGCATCGGCTTGGTCAGAGCGGTATAGTGCTGCGCACGTAGGAGGTAAGCCCGGGGATTTGTTGACGTCGGTCGTGAGAGCCGCCCAATGCAGCGGTCTACACAGCCTCGAAGCGCTTCGGACTCAATAGGTCCGGGAAGGAAAGATGACAGGTAAACCTCTCTCGAAACTGACAGAGCTACTTTACGGTTGTAAATTTTCCACCCACGTCGCTATTCACCGCGTCTCGTTGGTTTTGGAGTCAGACCTGTCGTTCTGTCCCGCCCATGGTCTGGTCCTCGTTTCGGAGCCGCGATTGCCTCATCAGCATAAGCATCGCTATGAGTGTGTACATCGTCATGGAAATCCTCGAGTATGCCGCCGACCTGACCATCTCGAAGTGGGTTGCCCCACAGCCAACGACATACGTCGTTCTTGCGTCGGTTGTGTTTCTCACGGCCAGCGCAATCGGTGGTTGCGTCGCTGCGCGAATTCGCCGCGGCGCAACGAAGTTCCTCGCATTGATCGTAATGATCACGGTTGCCGTTTTGATCGACCTAAAGGTCTGCACAATACCGGTGCCGTGGCGGTATGAGTTTGGGTTTCTCACACTGGGACCTCTGGCGGTGATCATCACGTCGACACTTTTTTGGACGCTTAAAGCAACAAGGAGCTGTCACGTAAGTGTCTATGTGCGCTAAGATTCTTTACACGATTGCCATAGCCCGTGACACGGTCGAAAAGTAGCATTAGCGTGCTAACAGCCCGGGGTGAAAGTCCAGATGCGTGAGCGAAAAAATTTGAGGTATCCACAGGTAGGATTCGTCGAATGCGCGTATGGCGATGGGAACGCGCAAGCGGCGGGAAGAGCAGGAAGACATTTGGATCGCTCATACGGAGCTGCCTTCGGCTCTAGGACATCCGTTCCATCAGCGGCTCAATGAACTACTGGAGGGGGAGACGGTTGATGAGTTTGTGGAGGGACGGTGTGCGAAGTTCTATGCGGCTAAGTATGGCCGGCCGTCGCTGAACCCGGGGATCTACTTCCGGTCGCTGCTGCTGGGCTACTTCGAAGGCATCGACAGTGAACGCGGGATTGCCTGGCAATTGGCGGATTCGCTGGGGCTGCGGCGCTTTGTGGGGATTGGGTTGGATGAGGACACGCCGGATCACACGACGATTTCGCGCACCCACCGTTTGCTCGACGTGGAAACGCATCGCGAAGTGTTCGGCTTGGTGCTGGGGGTGCTGGCCGATCGTAGGTTGGTGAAGGGGAAGCGGATCGCGATCGATGCAACGACGTTGGAGGCGAACGCGGCGATGCGCTCGATTGTGCGGCGGGACACGGGGGAAAGCTGGGAGGAGTTTCTGCGTGGTCTGGCGAAGGCTTCGGGCATAGAGACGCCGAGCCGAAAAGACTTGGCACGGTTGGACCGCAAGCGGAAGAAACGGACGTCGAATAAGGAGTGGGAGAGCCCGGTGGATGGGGATGCGCGGATTGCGAAGATGAAGGACGGGCGCACGCACTTGGCGCACAAGTCCGAGCACGCGGTTGATCTGGATACGGGTGCGGCGGTGGCGGCGGTAACCCTGCAAGCAGCCGACCTGGGCGACACGGCGACGCTGGAAGAGACGCTGAGCGAGGCGGGGATGGCGGTGGCGGAGTTAGTCAGCCGCGAGGTAGAGCGGCGTCCCGAGGATCCTCCCAAGGACAACGTCGAGGGAATCGAAGAGCTGGTGACCGATAAAGGCTACCACAGCGGCGCGGTCTTGGAGCGGGTGAAGAGTTACGAAGTACGTACTTACATTCCGGAAGAGAAACAAGCGGGGCAGCGCCACTGGGAGGGTAAAACCGAAGGGCAACAGGCGGTGTACCAGAATCGGCGGTGCGTGCGCGGTGGCGACGGCAAAAGCTCATTGCGGCGGCGAGGCGACCTGGCGGAATGCAGCTTTGCGCACTGCTAAGAGACGGGCGGCATGAGGCGGACTCATCTACGCGGACACGAGAATATTCTCAAGCGGCAACTTAGTCCATGTGGGGCCTTCAACTTGAGCCTGATCTTGCGCAAAGTGCTGGGTGCGGGCACGCCGCGGCAGTGGAAAGACTCGAGGGGGCGCATTTTTTTTGCTGGTTGTTTACTACTTACTCGCCGGGAAAATCGAAATCGGCGCTCCGGAAGCCGAATCTCAATATCTTGTACGAAATCGGTCATCAAATCACGAAGCTCGACTCGCGGCTCGGTGCGGCTGGTCGTGCCGAAAATTAGCTACTTCCACCCCGGGCTGCTAAGGAGCGTCCGCGCAGAGAGCTCGGCGGTTACGGGTCCGATAACGAAGGAGGCCTTATGACTCCGCCGACGATAGGTTCGTGGGCAGCAGTTCTGGCTTGCGCGGGATGTATAGGATTGTTTGCGAGCATGCATGCCGCGGACGAATCGGACATGCCGGAAGTGCGGTATCCGAGAGTCGATGTGGCGCTGGACACGATGGAAGCCCGAATTAAATCGCAACGCGAAACAATTCAGCAGTTCAAGGTGTTCTACGATTTTCAGTTCACCGACAAGCTGAAAGACAGCGGAATTACATTCGTGCATCATGCCGTGCCCGAGGCAACCTACAATTACATGCCCGTGCATTACGATCACGGCACGGGCATAGCGGTTGCCGACGTCGACGGTGACGGACTTTATGACATTTATTTCGTGAATCAAGTTGGTGGCAACGAACTGTGGAAGAATCTGGGCAACGGAAAATTCAAGAACATTACCGACCAGGCCGGTGTGGGACTGAAGGATCGCATCAGCGTGGCGGCTTCGTTTGCGGACGTCAACAATAGCGGCCGTCCAGATTTGTTCGTGACCACCGTGGACCAAGGCAATGTGTTATTCCGGAACGACGGCAACGGGCACTTCACCGATATGACCGCGCAATCCGGTCTCGGCTTGGCGGCACATTCATCGGGCGCCCTGTTCTTTGATTACGACCGCGACGGCCTACTGGATTTGCTGGTGTGTAACGTAGGCATTTACACCAATGACCAGAAAGGCCCCGCAGGCGAGTATGTCGGATTGAGGGACGCCTTCTTCGGACACCAACATGCGGAGCGATTCGAGGCCCCGGTACTCTACAAAAACTTGGGAAATTACCGCTTCAAGGACGTGACTGCGGAAGTGGGACTGAATCCCAGGATTTGGAGCGGAGATGCGGATGTTGTGGATCTGAACGGAGACGGCTGGCCCGACATTTATTTCCTGAACATGCAGGGAGCCAACCACTACTTCGAAAATCAAGGCGGGAAGAGATTTGTGGATAAGACCTCCACGTATTTTCCCAGGACCCCCTGGGGAGCGATGGGCATCAAGTTTTTCGACTATGACAATGACGGCCGCATGGATCTGTACATTACCGACATGCACTCGGACATGTGGGGAGACGTTCCACCCCAGCGCGAGAAGGAAAAGCTGGAGGCGAAGACGCCGCCAGACACCACGCTAGGCGGACCAGCGAGCAATTACATGTTCGGGAACGCGTTCTATCACAATCTCGGCGGAGGAAAGTTCGAGGAGATCTCCGACAAAATCGGGGTGGAGACGTACTGGCCCTGGGGAGTCAGCGTGGGCGACGTGAACGCCGATGGCTGGGACGACATATTTGTTACTGCCGGAATGAATTTTCCCTTCCGCTACGGCATTAATTCTATGCTGCTGAACAATCGTGGCGCGAACTTCCTCGATTCGGAGTTTCTGCTGGGCATCGAACCTCGCCGCGTACCGTACACGCAGTGGTTTGGTATGGATTGCAGCATACAACCCAGCGGGTTAGGACAAAAGATCTGCGAGGGCTACAACACCAAGATCATGGTCATGGTGCCCAAGGCCAGCCGCTCTTCGGTCATCTTCGACCTGGACAATGACGGGGCCCTCGACATAGTAACCAACGACTTTAATTCCGAGCCCCAGGTTCTAATGAGCAATCTGGCACAACGGAAAAAGATTCATTGGCTGAAGGTGTCGCTAATCGGAAGCAAGTCCAACCGGGAAGGTTTGGGCGCTACCGTGCGCGTCACAGCCGGTGGCCAAACATACGTAAAATATAACGACGGGAAGTCGGGCTACTTGTCACAGAGCGCGCTGCCGCTGTATTTCGGCTTGGGGGACGGAGCGAAAATCGAACGTGTAGAAGTGCAGTGGCCCTCGGGCCAGGTGCAGAGGGTCCGCGAGAACCTGAGGGAAAACCAACTACTTGTTATCGCAGAGCCCAAGTAACATGGTAAGCTTTCGGCCCTCCGATCAGTGGAAGCCAATAAACCGGATGTCGTTTTCCTCAATTAGTATAGTTGGCGGCTTTCCTGGCGAAATTTATCTCTAATATTGTATAGTGATTTTGCGTTAATCAAATCTAGTCCGCTGAAAATACGGTGTTTCTTTGGATTTACGGCAATGCCGCGACGCGGCGTCGGAGCGTCTTTCTGTCAGAAGACAGAAGCCAACTCCGAGCTTTCAGCATCCGGTCCAATTTTGTCCAATTCGCGTTTGTCCGCGCCAAAGCAAGGTTTTTCTCCCACTATACAAATCAAAGGTAAAACTTGGCGTTACTATACTCATTTAAAGCAAAAAGGCCACCGACGCTATGCCATAAAATCGGCGCTTGCTGTCAAAAGTGGTAGCTTGCGATCGCTGGTCTTGGCTCTCTCCAGTGAATGACAAGTTTTTCGCAAAGGTCGGCTTTGGGTTACTTCTGCTGCTTGGTTCAACTTCGGTCTTTCCTGAGTTTTTCTTCGGACAGGGTTCGTTGGCGGACGCTTCCATCGACTTTGAGCTAACGAAGATCCCATTCCGGCTGGAAAATGGCGTTACTCCAGCCAAAAACCTGCCCGAAACTATGCTGGGGGGAGTTGCCGTCTTCGACTATAACGGCGACGGGCGTCCTGACATTTTCTTTACAAATGGCGCTAACGTTGCAACCCTGAAAAAGGACTCGCCCAAATTCCGCAATCGTCTTTTTCGCAACGATGGGAACGGTGTCTTTACAGACGTGACCGAGGCTGCCGGTCTGGACGGTACCGGATACGATATCGGAGTTGCCGTTGCCGACTACGATAATGATGGCCATCCCGATCTGTTTGTTGCCGGAGTTCACCACAGCACGCTCCACCACAATAACGGCGACGGAACGTTCACTGATGTCACTCTCAAATCGGGTCTGGACGCTTCTCTGAATCATCCGGATCCTGAGTTTGGCCCCTGGTGGTCCATTACAGCCGTCTGGGTCGATGTGAATAATGACGGGTTGCTCGATCTGTTCGTCGTGGACTATCTGCAGTGGAACTACTACTCAGAACGTCGCTGCGAGTTTGACCAGATAGGAGACTATTGCCACCCCAAGTTCTTTAAAGGTCAGCCGAACCAGCTCTTCTTAAACAAAGGCGATGGCACGTTTCAAAATGTCTCCAAAGAATGGGGCATTCGCGATCATGTGGGCAAGGGCATGGGGGTAGGCATGGCGGACTACGATCTTGACGGCCGGCCAGATCTGTTTGTAACCAACGATGCTTCCTACAATTCTCTCTTTCATAATCGAGGAAACAAGTTCGAAGAAGTTGCCTTCGAAGCCGGAGTGGCTCTAACTGAAGATGGCAACTTTATCTCCGCCATGGGTACTGACTTTCGTGATTTCAACAATGACGGCTATCCCGACGTCGTGTTTGCTGCCCTGGTTGGCCAGACGTTCCCGATGTTTCAGAACACCGGCAAAGGAACTTTTCAGGAAGTCACTACCGAGAACGGAATGCGCGAGGCCAGTCTTCCAATGTCGGGATACGGCGTTGGTTTGTACGATTTCGATAATGATGGGTGGAAAGACCTATTCGTAAGCGGCGGCCACGTGCAATCCGTGCCCCTCCCGGGCCAGCCAATTGACCAATACAACGCAGTATTCCGTAACCCGGGACGCAGCGGAAAATGGAAGGCGTCGACGGACAAGGCGGGGTTCACTGCATCGCCAGCCGCCCGGCATCGTGGTTGCGCCTTCGCTGATTTGGATGGAGACGGAAAGATCGATATCGTGCTCAGCGCGATTGGCCGGGACGCCGAGATTTGGATGAACCGCACCCAGAAGTCAGGCCACTGGCTTGAGATTGCGCTGCATGGAACGAAGAGCAACCGTGACGGCATTGGTGCTCGCATCAAAGTTGTAACGAAAGGTAGCGTACAGTACAACCATATGACGACCAGTGTCGGGTATGCGTCATCCAGTGACGGTCCAGTCCACTTCGGCCTTGGAAGTGACTCGCGCGCTGAAGAGATCGAAATCCACTGGCCGTCAGGTGTGGTTCAAACGCTGCGCGGCGTCGATGCGGATCGTCGGGTTGAAGTTACCGAACCAGATTCGAAAAAGTAGCCCGGCCTACCTTCTCGCCTCTAAGAAAGATGAGGCACATCGATTCTCCACACTGCTGAGTAACAAACGCAAGCATGAGTTGAACACTGGTCCACCAGTTCCTACTTGCCCGGCCCTTTGGCTTGCTGCGCGGCAGTGAGCCGGTCCACAATGGCACGCTCCTTGGCGCCATCAGACGGTCTGTGCAGCTTGTAGTACAAGGAAGTGAGCTCAACGTGCGGCTCCAACCAGTCGGGATTGTCCTTCACGACTTCTTCCAGTTCTTTCGCGGCGGCTTCGTAATCTCCGGAAGTACTTTTCAGCATCGCGGATTCGTAGCGAGCCATGGTGTCGTTCGGTTTTAGTTTGACGGCGCGGTCAAGATAGACCTTAGCCTCCTCCAAGTGACGCTGCTTATAGAGGAGCGCGCCCAAATAAAGATTGGCATCGAAATCGTCCGGGTCTTCCTCGATGGCGGCCCGGAACGCAGGTTCGGCCTCTTTCTGATCGCCCGTCTTATCTCGTGCCATCCCCACCAGCGTATGCAAACGAGGCAGCTTGGGCGCCAATTGCAGTGCCGTTTCCAAATCATGCCGGGCTTGCTCGAATTCGTTGAAATCCAAAAGAGCAGATCCGGCAAGCATGTATGCATCTCCGCTCTTCGCGAGTTCGCCGGATTTCTCGAGGTGTGGAGCGCCGTCGCGCCCGTGTCCGGACCGGATCAGGGCCAAACCGAGTACATATTCGAAATCGGGATTGCGCGCATTCGCCTGCCCCAGCGGTTCGAGCATGCTGGCTGCGGATTCGGCATCCCCCAACTTGATCTGCGTATCAGCGAGAAGAATCGCGGCTTGAACATTCGTGGGCGCCGCTTGATGCAGCGCCGCAAACTGTTCGCGCGCATTCGGCAGATCGCCTTTCTTGTAATAAGCGAGACCGAGATTGAGGAGTACGACGTTCTTATCTTTCAGGGCAGGAAGTGCGGACCGGTACAGCTCGATCGCTTCATCGAACTGGCCCACGTGCGCCAGAGCGGCGCCAAGATTCACCTTCGCTTGGACGTTGTCAGGACGAGCCGCCAGCAGCTGACGATACTCGGTTATCGCCAATTGATAATCGCCGCGTTGCTGCGCTTGAATCGCGTCGCTCAGAAGCTGGCCGGGATCCTGCTGCTGAGCCGAAGAAACGCTGACCAACAAAGCCAGGATGAATAGCAGACGCATGATTTACTAGGATACCGCAGCTCGGGCAAAGCGGAATGTTCTCAAGTGATTTCGAAGCGGGAATTGCTGCGGCATCACCATGCTTTCCACAGGGCGACCTCGCAGGGGCTCTTGTCAATCTTCGCCGGGTGAAACCGATCGCCCCTGATGAGACGCAGGAAGGTTTCGAGGGCCTCGGGATTTGGCGAGTCGAGGACTTCCACCTCCCTGGTCACGCCGTGACGGTCGAGAATGTGCCGGATGATACCTCTCGTCAGAACCTGGCTGCCCCCCCAACTGTACGTCGTCATTGGGAGCGAAAGGCTGTACTCGTGCGCGTGAATCGGACGTAGGGTCGTCCCCGGCTCCGCCGACTCACCGGGAAGTTCGAACGCTGCTGGATTGACGGTGCCGGCAGGCTCAACCGTCAGGTGTGCCGTAAGCAGCTCTCGCGTACCACCCTGTACACCAAAGTGCCGCGGAACCAACTTTCCGCCAAAGCTTGTCTGGTCCTGCCAACTGGTCACGATACCAACCTCAACGCTCTGGACCAGGACTCCAGTGGGTAAAAAGAGATAAGTGTGGACGACATCCTGTGGGCCTGAGGTGCGGCTGATCCTTACATAAGACAGGCCGCCGACTGCGCCGTTTTCAATCTTCCACTTCTGGTGCCCCTCACTGAGCGACGGCGAGGACAGGTCGCGCGGAATGGGATACAGCAGGGCTTCGAGGAGCATCAGCACTCGGCTTGGCTCGTATTCTGAACTGGCCTGCATTTTTCGCGCGGTCTGGGACTGCACCTCAACTGCGTGATAGCTGCCCAGCGTCACCTCGCGCCGCCACCTCCTTGGGGCCACCCAAGTTTCCTCGTAGGTTCCATCGCCGGAAATGATTTGAGCCGATTCTTCCTTATCCAAAACGAGGCCCGGAAGAGCATGAAACGCAACCTTCATGTGAAAGGGAGTCGAGCCGGGTGCGCGTAGATTCATTTCATCGTCGGCGCGCTGGAACCACTCCGTCGCGTTCTTTGGATCTTTACCCGCCTGCGTGCTAGCGGAAAACGCCAGGGTTGCGCACAGCAAACAGCCTAGGCAGCTCTGCAACATGGGAGCGCCCCCGATTGTGGGGCGCTGTGCGAACGGTTCGGAACGGAATCCTCTAACCCACGGTCGTCTTACGTTCCAATTCATGCAGGTCCCTTGTTCTTCGACCCCACGAATGGGCCACCTTCGAGTCCCAACCTACCAGTCAATTCGGATTGGCGGCTTCGCCGGGGGCGATCTTTACCGAGAGCGACGCTTCCGCTTTCATAGGTCCCTGGTGTGCGGTGATGACCATGTCGCATTGCCCGGGGTCGGGATTGATCCGGAGAAACATAGGCATGGAACCGTCGGCTTGCGGTTGTGGCGGAGATAGGGTCTTCTGTCCAACTTCACGGCCATCGCGATATAGCTGAAGCGTGACGGTGGGCGCGGTTTCCGAGGTGCTCGCCGGGTACACGACAAAATACACATCGATCGGCTTGCCCGAGGGCATGGACTCCGCAAGCGTCGGCACAACACGCCCCGAGTCGGTTTGAAATGGATCCTGGCGGTTGGGCGGGCCTGGCAACTGTTGAACTCGTCGCACCAGCTGCAGCGAACTGACGCCAAGGTCTTTTCCAGAATCGACGAATACCGAGACCCGCCGGACTGCGGATTTCTCGGCCAATTCGTCGGTTACCGCCATATCAATTACGTAATGTCCACCCGGTAATTCTACCGGTTCAGCGTAGAGAATATGGTCATCCCCGAGGAGCGGCAGATCCGCCTTGGATACTTCCCGCACCAGATCACGGCTCACTTTGCCTACAACTTCTCCGTCACTCTTGTGGATCAGCGCCACCAGGGATACCCGAATCCTTTCCTTCCCGGTTTTCGGGTTCGTGATCGCTCGCAGGCTGGAAACAGGGACGTCGAAGGCAACTTGGTAGTCGACCGCAGCGGCTTTTGGCCGAAATTTGAGCAGCGCGGTTTGATAGGGGAATTCCATCGGCGCCGGCCGGGCATTGATGGCATGCAAGGCTGTCATCTCGAACGGCTGCAAAGGCTCGCCGTTGATCCCGGGCAACGCAAAATATCCGGAACGGGTTTGCACGGTGACGTGCGGGCGGGTAACGCGCACTTGTATCTTTCGGAAATGCCCGTCATAGTTGGTTGCCGACGGCGTATAGGCGACTTCGTAGTGAGTGCGGATGTCCTCCATGACCCGTTGCATGGGCAGCGCGATCTGATTGGTGTTGGTGACGGCGAAACCGCCGGTCGACTCCGCCAGTTCCTGCATCGCCAGTTGCTTATCGGAAGTCGCCGCGAGTTGCACGTCGTCGCCCTCCAAGTGCCCCAATCGCGGACTGACAATGTTCGCGGAACTCTCTGCTCCGGCTCGTGCCTGGTCGGAAAGCGATTGCGCCAAAGGATCGTCAACGCTCAACCCGCGCGTGTCGACCGCGTAAAACGCAACTTCCATCTGATTGGCGTAACTGATCACGGAATCCACAACGTCCCGGCGGTTCATCGGTAAAGTCAACCCGTCCGCAAGATACAAAACGACTTTCCGCCCTGGAAGTTTTGACTGAATCCGTACCAGGTCCCGCAGCGCGTCGAATGCGTCCATGCCATTGGAGAGACTCTCGGCGAAGCGCACCCCGCTGGCCAGGCGGGCTTGAGTCACAAGGGCATTTCCCACGGCCAGTGAAGCATCCTGAGACGCGGCATTTCGCGCCCACAGAGGATCGGTCACAATTTGTTGTGTCGGATCCATAAGGATGTTTTGGACGCCTTGCGCCATTTGGGGGCTGATCCCGGGTGAGGCCAGAAGGTTTACGGCATTGGCTTGGACGGCGGCGTCCACTCCGGCTGCCACTGTGGCGGCGGTGCTACCCCCGCTTCCCGTATTCACGCCTTTCGCAGCCGCATTTACGGCCTTCATCAGCAACGTGTTATCAGCGGTGTAAGGCTGAACAATCTGCAAGGAGCGATCCAACCGATAAATCGTTACGTAGGTGTTCGGCAAGCGGCCACTCTTGAGAAATTCCAAGACCGCCTTGCGCGCAAATTCCAGATTTAACGGAGCGATTTGGGCAAGAACTATGGAAACGAAATTGAGCTCGGGAAGCGCAGTGGCAGCCGACTTAGGCGCTCCGGAGGAAGGAACCGGAGCGTTGTCCTTCGCGAAGGCTTGTTCCGTCTGTAACTGCTCCGAGCCTTGCACGTCGCGAAACGCGTTTACCTTCTGCTTCACGCCGTCTTCAAAAACTTCGATTTCGTCCGGGCGGAGATCGGCCACAGCATGGTGGTGTCTGTCACGGACGATCACATCCAGAATGACCTCTCTGGTTGTCGTCCGGATGGTCGGCATCTGCTGATTCGCGGGGGCTTGTTGGGCGAATGCCGCTCGCAACAGGCAGTTCAGGAGGAGCGCGGCAAGGGCGGGTTTCCACATAGATTCTCACCTCACCCGCTTTAGCCTTTCAGCGGTGGCGGCCCGGATCGTGAATTCCTCGGATTGTACAACAAGTATCTCCCCGGTCTTGTCAACATTCCGAAGCCACCGGAACCAAGCTTGACGGGTTAACTCACATCGTGCATGCCTGCCCCGCCGTAGAATAAAATGCGGTTGGGGAGGCGAGCCATGATTCATAAGGCATTACCAGGAAGCATATCCTGCATTCTTTTCTCCTTCGCCATAACTGTGGTAGGGCAAACCCGTCCCACTTCAACTCCCACCCCATCGGACACCATCACCCGACCCGGGTCCATTCAGGACAGCGGTCTATACGATTATTGGGCAGACATGTCAGGCCAAGGCCGCGCCGGAGGTGCCTTATTGGGAAAAGTCGCAGTGGAAGGAGAGTCTCTTCCCTGGGAGCCGTTGTTGATGACCGTAACTTGTGGCGGAAAGGTCGACTACACTACCCAGACCGATGCGAAAGGCAGTTTCGCAATTGTTGGGCTGACGTTGCCGGGCGCGCTAGGCAAGCAAGGAGACTCCCAGCGTCAAATGCAGACGCATTTTGAAGGTTGCGTCATCGAGGGAGCCGTTCCTGGCTTTCATTCGACTGCAATCACCATCACGCAGCACATGCTCCGCGAGGAGCCTGATATTGGCACGATCATGCTTTCTCGGATCGGGCGCGGCTCGGCTACCACCTTGAGCCGCACTACCGAAACGGCGTCTCCGAAGGCGACCAAGTTTTTCGAAAAGGCGCGGGCCGAAATGCTTCAGCACAACCCCGGGGGTGCCGAGCGCGACCTGCAAAAAGCTGTCCAGACCGATCCGGGACTTGCCGAAGCCTGGCTGCAGCTGGGCAAAATGCAACAAGCTTCAGATCCGCAGGCGGCCAAGAATTCATTTTCGAAAGCGTTGGCCGCAGATCCCGAATTTGTACTTCCTTACGAACAACTCGCGGCGCTCGCGGCTCAAAGCGGCAACTGGCAGGAGGTCCTGGATAACACCAACCACTTGGCGGAACTCTATCCAGAAGGAACTCCGCAAAGTTGGTACTTCAACTCCCTGGCGAATTTCCAGATGGGTAAGCCCGACCTGGCCGAAGCCAGCGCCAACAAATCCCTGGCTCTTGACCCTCGTCATACGGTGCTCAATACCGAACAATTACTCGCAGTGATTCTGGCTAGAAAAGGCGACCTTGCAGGAGCTCTCGACCATCTGCGCAACAGCGTGAAATACGTTCCACCCGGGCCGAACTTAGATATGTTGAAGCAGCAAATCGCGCAATTAGAACAACGAGTTGCCTCCAAGGCGAAGAGCAACTAATTGGTATCTCCCGGGTTCCAACATTGTGCTCCAGGACTTCGCTGGGGAGCTTTCATGACCATTCTGTTGGCTTGGCTCCGCGCCGCGATCCTGCCGTTGGGACTCGCTCTATTGCTCGCCGATCCACTATTGGCGCAGCGGAATTCCCATCCGACTCCAAGGCCGCAAACGTCTTCTGCACAACAGTCCAGTAACCAATACACGTTCAAGCTAAGTGTCAACCGTGTGGTGGTCGATGTCGTGGTGACCGACTCGAACGGCAAACCTGTGCATGGATTATCGAAGCAGGATTTTTCGCTTTTCGAAGATGGCGGCCCGCAGAACGTTTTGTCCTTCGATGTGCACAGCCTCGATTCGAATCCGAGCTATTTCGCGAAGCTCCCGTCCATGCCGCCGAATACATTTGTGAATGTCGCTACGGAGCCGGAAAGAGGTCCGCTTTATGTGCTGTTGCTCGATCTGCTTAACACCGAGCAGGATGATCAGCCCTACGCCCGCAAGCAGTTGCTGAAATTCGTCGACAGCAAGCCGCAAGGCACGCGGTTTGCCGTTTTCGTCCTGAGCGATGGCCTGCATCTCGTTCAGGGTTTCACGGCGGATCGAGACCGGCTGCATGAGACCCTGGACCCGTCGCATTCCGTACCACATGTCCCGCGCATATTCCTGTTGGGAGCGAATTATGGCAGGGGCGATGGTGTCACTATGCTTTCCGCCTTTCAACTGATCGCTCTCTACCTCGAAGGGTTGCCGGGTAGAAAGAACATAATCTGGGCGTCGGGGAAGTTTCCTCTGGATTTGTTTGCCCACAACGATGACCGGCCTGATACGCGTGCTGACGCAACCGAAACGCTGGATGCCCTCACACGAAGCGAGTCTGCTATCTATCCGGTCGACGTCGCTGGGGTGCAGCCTTTTCCCGCGGGCAGGCTAACCGGAGCCACAACTGGCGCGGGACCCGCCAGCGGCCCTCCGGGGATGGTTGCGACAGATACCCATACAATCGCCGCACAGTCGCAAATTGCAGGCTCGGTGGGCGAGTCAATATACACGAACAGCACGACCCAGGATGTCGTTGCCCAGATGACTGGAGGGCGGGCGTTTTATGGCAGAAACGACGTCGGAAACATGCTGGAAGAGGCGACTGAAGCGGGCTCCGACTACTACACGCTGGCCTACTCGCCTTCAAATCCGAACTTTGACGGGAAGATGCGTACGATCCGGGTCGAGCTTGCGAACAAGAGTTATCGCCTGGAATATCGGCGCGGGTACCTGGCCACCGCACCTCAGTCCCCGATTCTGCCGTCCCGGTATCAGTCTCGCAAGCAGGAAGAAACTGCAAACCTAAGGCCAATCGGCGATTCGCTCGCCGCCTATATGCAGCATGGGGCGCCAACCGCGCGCCAGGTATACTTCCGCGCTCACGTCCAGGCATTAAGCCCGCTACAACTTGCCACCCCGGCGCAGATGGCCAATCTCGTGGACCAACCGACTTACTTCCGGGAACGGCAAAGGAAACATCCCAATAAACCTCTGCCCCCGGTAGAAGTACAAACCTATCAGGTTGACTACCAGGTAATCGCGCGAGTTCCCAACCTGGAAGTCGCGGCTGGAGCTTACGACGACGAGGGCCGCTTACTCAACGGCGACGTCGAAGAAGCATCATCGGCAAATCCCGCAGCAGGTCCCGCAGCAAGTTCCGCACCAAGTCCCGCAGCGTCGGATGCGCAGTCTAACTTTACTTACTTTCGCGTTCAGCAAAAGATTGATGTGCCGGTTAACACCACTTCCCTTCGGCTCGGAGTGCGGGATTTGTCCACCGACCGCATGGGCACCATGGAGATTCCGCTGCCGCTGGCGCCCGAACCTTCGGGCAGCACACCCTGATTCCCCGGCTCCGCATCACAGCGGTGAAAGCAAAAGCAAGTCAGAAGAAGCTGTGCAGCAGAAAACCGCTCACGGGGTGTAGATAATTTTCGATTGTGAAGCGTAGCGCCTGTAATCCTGGAAGACGATTTGATTGAGATCAGCTTCGTGCCGGCCCCTTTGCAGCCGGATCGTTCCGCGCATCGGCATGAGATAGTCGTGCGCTCCAATCGACACATAGTCGTAATCCACAGCGATCGATGCTGTGTGGATCGAGAAATCGGGCGGAAGGTCGTCCGCCTCCATTGTGATCCGCCGGACGCCCAGGGTTGAGCTGTCGATATAAGCCAGGCCGTGATAGCCCGAGTAAATCTGCCTGCTGCTATCGGTGAGGCTCATGCTGTCATTCTTGCGGTCCACGCGATACTCAAAGACTTGCACCGTGCCGTTCGCCAAAGCATCGGTTTCTTTCCAGTGAAATTCCGCTTTCGACGCTGGTTGGAATACCAGACTGAGAAGATGACCGAATTCTCCCAGCGATATCGGCCCGTTCAGATCATCCCGTTTCACCGCACTGGTCTGGCCGTTTACTTCCAGCGTCTTCCTTGTCTCGTGGTTATCGACGTAACGCAATAGTTCTCCGAAAGAATCCTTGCGCCGCCATTTTCCATTTCCCGACGCGTCGACCGAACGATCTGTGATCTCCATGCACAAAAAATTCGGCAACTTCGCTGAATAATTTAGTGCATGCTTTCGCGCCGCCTCGATAATGGCGTTCAACTCATCGTCCGAGGGACGAGTCACCGAATCCGTGGGCAGGGAGGTTATCGCCAGGGGCTGTCTTCTGGCTGGCGCAATCTCTGCGACGCCAAGTTCAGAATCGACAACGCTGGCCGCTGCTGTGCTCTGCCCGGCTGGCTCCGTTTTCGCGGGTGCGATACTGGCCAACTCCGGCCCGGAAATGCTAAAGCGGCTTTCGCGCTCCATGATTTTCCCACCCTGGGTGAGCGACAGGATTACGTCATAGTTTCCCGCCGGCAGCGAATCGGTTCGGAGCGACGCAATATAGGGGAACGCATCACCGATGTCCTTGGGAAGCTGCAGCGGCACTTGCCCCATCAGCTCTCCATTGCGCAAGACCTCCATTTCGAGCATCGCCAGCTCCGAGGCAGCCGAATCCGGATGTACCAGGAAAAAGAAAGTTGTGTTTTTCGCTCCAGGCACCACCTGGCCGGAAAGGCCTGGAACGATCTTGCCGTGTTGATAGCGGAGAGGCTCAAAAGGATCCAACTCCTCGGGAGATGGATCGATGCGCCGAACCAGCGCAATATCACTCAAGAAAGGACCCGAGGCGGCATTCGGGATTTGGAATGGCCCTCGTTCTCCGCCCATCTTTCCGCTATGGCGGTCGACCACGGCAGTTTCGACCGAGTATTCACCGGGCGGGAGCGCGAAATGACGCTGCATGGTGGCACTCCCAAGAAGCACTTCCTGCTTCGAATCGAGCGCTCCACGTCCCGGAATATCCTCGCTGAAATGCTCAACCACCGCCCCGGACTTATCCTTGACTTCCGAAACTATCGATAGGTGCCACGACAGTAAATTGGTGTTGGGATCGCTGCGAGATTCGAGTCCTGAAATCGGCACTTCGATCACGAGCGTATTCTCGTTACCCGTCGTCAGGTTGCCGAGCTGCAGTACAGCCGCGCGGAATTTCACATCCGCCGGCATTTGCGGCTCGGACAAGACCTTCATGAGCGGCGCCTCGAACGGCCTTATGCCGGTGGTTGGAGGCACGGCAAAATACCCTGCCCGTGCTTGCACTTTCATTCCCTGCCGAAGGGCCTTTACCCTTACGTGGTGAAACTTCCCGTCGTAAAGCAGCGCAGGGGGGACGTACGAAGCCTCATAATACGTGGTCAGGTCCGCAACGGCTTGCCGGAAGGGTCTCTTCAGGTTGTCTCCCGAAAAGATGTAAGCTCCCCCGGTACTTGCGGCCAATTCCGCCAGCGGATCTTTGTTCCCCGCAAGTCCTTCACCCTCAACTCGAGTAATCTGATCGCTGACTTGTGAAAGCATGCCGCCGGAGAACACTGTCGGCGTCTGCGCTGCGGGTCCCGTCGGGGCTCGATTAAAGTGATTGTAAGCGGCGAGCGCTCCCATCGCCTGGCTTTGCATTAATCCTTCCATCAGTCTGGTGTCGACTGCGGTCTTGTTGATGACATAAATACTGACCTCGGCGCGATCTGCCGCTCCTGCAATGGAGCGCAGCGCGTCTCGTTCGTCCGCATCCGGCTGCAGCCCTTCGGTAAAATAAATAACGAGTTTTCGTCCTGGAATCGCAGTTTGGGCGTGGACGAGAGCCAGAAGTCCGCCAAGCGGCGCTTGCGTGTGCTGATCCTGAATAATTCGCCGAGATTCCGTAAGCGATGCGAGCACAGCTTTCTCTACGGCGCGGTCGTTGGCCGATGCTCGTGACTGCCCCTGGCCAATCCCAGACTGCACAGCAGAGATCAGCCTTTTTTCCGCAAGGACGGCGGTCTGATCGCGATTCGCACTGTCGCTCGTCGCGGCGTTAATCGCCTGTTGAATCTTTTCCCGGTCTGTCGTGAACTCCTGAAATAGACGCAGCCGTTGCTCAATGTTGAATACAGAGAACGAGAATTCGTTGACAGGTATCAGCTTCAAGATTTTCTTAACGATGTCGCGTGCGTTCGTCGCGGCCGATGGGTCAAGCGGATCGAACAGGAGCGTGATCAGATGATTGGCGCCAGACTGTCCCGTGACGAGGCGAAGATCCGCGAGTTTAACAACGGAACCGTCGTCCGTGACCACAACATCTTCCGGTTTGAGGTCCGGCACAGCCTTCTTCTTGTGGCGAACGGCGAAGTCGATTGAGACCTCGTCGACACTTTTGACAAAACTCGTGGGAGCAGATCCAGATTCGCTGTCGGGCGCGGCCTGGCCCTGCGCCGGACCGGCAAGCAGCAGTGAAAAAAACACAAATAATGGAATGCGGATGAAGCGGAGCACTCGGGCGCGGTGCATAGCGTCTCCCATTTTCGCCGAGCACAAAGAAATCGGCGCGGCGATTTTTTTAACGTCTGTAAAAGCGTATATTGCCTGTTTCAGCGAAACGGTCGGCCTTTTACAATTCCTTGACCTTCGCGGATCGTGAGCAACTGATCAGCAGCTACCCGGGCAAAAGTCTCCTTGGCTCCCGTCGGCCAATAAACGTCGACGTCCACAGTCGACACTTTGCCCAGGCCAAAATGCAACCGTGGATCGTTAGATGATAAATAACTGCTTTGGCTGGTCAGGCACTGGGCATGGACCTTTCCGCCATAATGCACCAACACACGTGATCCCAGCGCACTCCTGTTACTCTTTGTTCCTTCCAGTCTGACTTTGATCCAATGATTCCCGGGGGGCGCATCATTGCGCAAAAGCGACGGCGGTTCATTGCGATTCATGATGACAACGTCAATATCGCCGTCGTTGTCGAAGTCTCCAAAGGCAGCGCCACGGCTCTGATGCTTCGCTGAAATTCCAGGCCCGGTCTCATCGCCCAGTTCCAGAAATCTGCCATTCCCTAGATTGCGGAAGACGATGCGTGGGCTGTGTGCGGGATACTTCGCGTACACGCGCTCCAGCTCCGGGTACACGGTCCCGGTAACATTGAGAATATCTGGATAGCCGTCATTATCGAAATCCGCCAGTGCCGTGCCCCAACTGATGAAGCGGCGTTCCATGCCAAGGCCGGCGGCAGCTGTAACATCGTCAAATTCTGCCTTTCCATTATTCCGGTACAAACCCGTCGCTTGATTCAGGAAATGCGTTTTCAGCAAGTCGATATGGCCGTCGAGGTCGTAATCACCAACTCCTACCCCCATGCCCGCCATCGAGTCACCACCCGGGCCTAGCGCAACTCCTCGCAGCAACGCTTCCTCGCGGAAGGTTCCGTCATGGTTGTTCATCAGTAACAAGCTCCGGGTTGCATCGCAAGCGACGAAAATGTCTTGCCAGCCATCTTCATCCGCATCGAAAGCCACCGCGGTAAACCCAAACGAACCGCGCATGGCGGCAACTCCCGATTCTTTGGAGACGTCGGTGAATGTACCGTCACCATTGTTGCGGTAGAGAAAATGCTGTGGCGCTGGAAGCCCCGTAGGTCCACAATTGGTAGCAACTCCCTCGTAGTTACAGTTGGGCACGTCCAGAGAAGGCTTTGGCGCGTTCGCCAAGTCAATTACAACGTAATTCGACACAAACAGATCGAGCAGACCATCACGGTTGTAATCAAAAAAAGTGGCGCCGGAACCAAAACGAGTGGTGGGATAGCGAAGGCCAGCTTTTTCGGTAACATCGATAAAGGTGCCGTCTCCATTGTTTCGATACAGACGGTTTTGGCCGTAGTAAGTTAGAAAAAGGTCTTCGAATCCGTCGTTGTTGTAGTCTCCGACGCAAACCCCACAGGCCCATCCACAATCGAACAGACCTGCCTTCTCGGTTACGTCGGTGAAGGTGCCGTCCCGGTTGTTGCGGTAGAGACGATTGCTGGAACCTGGAGGCGTGTCTTCCAGCCGCCGCCCGCCTACGATGAAGATATCCATCCATCCATCGTTGTCGTAGTCGAAGAAAGCGCAACCGCCACCGTTCAGCTCGACGATGTAAGTGATGTGGTCCGTTCCGCCATAGACCATCGTTTTGGTGAGCCCTGCGGATTCGGCAACGTCGACGAAACGAGAGAAGGGAGCGACCGATGGCTTATCCTGCGCAGCCGCGAAATGGAGTTTATATGGGAGTAAAGACGAAGCTAAAGCCGCAGGAATCGTTCGCAGAACCCTCCGCCGTGTCCAATTCCAGGGTTTTCCATTGGACATACTCAACCGATCCTAACAGAGCAGAACTGGCAGCATGTCACGGTTTAGCCGGACCGGTAGCGGAATTCGCGAGTTCCTTCTGAAGCTCCAGCGCATTCGCGTTGTGAGGGTCGATTTCCAGGGCACGCTGAACTGCCTGTTCAGCCTCGGGGTAGCGAGATTCCGTCGCGAGCGTTGCCGCCAGGCTGATCCAGGCGTCGGTGTATGCGGGAGCGGCTCGCACCGCCTCACGAAAGTGCGCTTCTGCTGTTCCGAAATCGCCGTCGTTGAAAGCCAGGTACCCGAGTTGCCGCTGAGCGATCGCCATACCGGGATCGATTTGTACCGCTTTCTGCAACGCCTCCCGCTCCGCGGCGGTATCTCCAACTCGATCCAGCGCAACCGACAATTTGTAATTGAGCAGCGCACTGTCGGGCTGCACAGCGACTGCATCGCGATAGAGTCCAACGGCTTTCTTGGGATCGCCTTCGGCAAGTTCCTTATCTGCTTGCGCTGTCTTATTCGCCGCCAGCGTACGGTCGGCATTGGCCTTTTGTTCTTGCTGGTACAGCTTAAGCTGTTCCGCCGCCAGTTCTGTTTCGCCGAGAGCTCGGAGCACCTTCGCATACTCAACACGCAACCCGGGTTCCGCCCCTCCCAGAGCGAGAGCTTTTTCCAATTGTTCCCGTGCTCCCTTAGGATCGTTGAGGTTCGCTAAGGCAATTCCCAGGTTATAACGGACTTCGTAGCGATTGGGATTCAGCGTCACCGCTTTCTCGAGAAAAGTGCGCGCACCGGCATAGTTGCCCGACCTGTTTTCGAGAAGCCCATTTAGAAACAGAACGCCGAAATCGTTGGGAGCGGCCGAAAGCAGTTTATGAGCCAAAGGCCGCGCCAAATCTTCCTCGTCGTTCAGTATCAGCACATGTAAATACAATGTCTGCGCATCGAGATCGCGAGGAGACTGCTGAACCAGCTTCGCGCCTGACTTCGCCGCTTCCTGGTAGCGCTGCTGCAACAGCAGATTCGTAATCAGCGCTCTTGTCAAGTCGCGCGATGAGGGACTGGCTTCCAACCCTTTCTTAAGAACTTCTATCGCTTCATCTGCGAATCCGGCGCCCTGGTAAGCCGATGCCAGGTCGAGGGTCAGGGTGTCGCCCTTCGGCTGTGGGCCGAGCAGTGCTATGACCGCATCGAAGGCCCGCGTGGCGAGAAGGTTTTTGCTGGCTCCGTCGAGCGCCATCTCCGACTGCGGGTCGATTTTCAAAGCCGCCAACCATTCCGCCTGGGCCTCGGTGGACTGATGGAGTTGCTCCAACGCGGTTGCGAGCAGGAGGTGAGGCTTGAGAAGCTCAGGCTTGAGCTCAATGGATTGCTGCAGAGGTTTTACCGCGCCGCTGAAGTCACCCTCGCGCAGCAGGTCGAGCCCAAGAAGATACGAGAACTCGGCAGATTTTGGCGCACGCTTAAGAGCGGCCCGATAAGCTTCGACTGCGCACCCATACTTGCCGTGATCTCCGTACCACGCTCCCGCCTCAGCATAAGTATCGGCTTTGGGTTGCGCTTGAAGTTTTGCCTGAAGGGCCGCGGGCGGCACACACCCGCTCGAGCTAGCGGCGCATGCCCCGGAGATCGCAATCATGAATCCAAGATAGAGGTACAACCGATGCATGGGTGGCGTATCCCGCGAGCGCTGCTCTCGCGCGACTATAGAATAGTTCGGTCAGGCATGCAAGCTAGCCAGAGCAGCGACTTTGCCGCAAAAAGCCCGCCGACAGAGGGCTTTACGCCCCTCAAACATTCCACGCCGAGGGAATCAATCAGGATACGGCACACCGGGTTTCACGATCCGGATTTCATGATCGTGAAACGTCATCAACCCATTCGGTAGTTTCACTTTCGGCATGTGGCAACTGACACAGCCCGCACTTGCCACCGCACACGCCTTCGCATTTCGATGATTGGTTGTTGGGTTGGATGCGTTCGTGGGTTCGTTTCTTGATGCATGACATGCCAGGCACTTCACGTCGTAAGAGTTGTCCTCTCTGACAAGATCCTGATGCGGGTCATGACAGGCTATACAGCTAATGCGGGGATCAGTACCGTCGAAGCACTTGCTGTTGGACAGTCGATAAGGTTGAAAGCGCACATTGATTTCACCTCGCCAGCGGCTTCGCACAACCGTTTCCCAGGTTCGGTGACATTGGCCGCAAAAGTTCGCGGTATCTTCAGACGAGAGTTTTCTCAAATCTGGAGGAGCGGTGTCGGATGCTTCACCCTGGAGCGCTGCTGAAAGGTGGGCGAGCGCTCCGTTATGACAGTGCTCGCAGGTAACGCCCGGCTCCAGCGTCTGGAGGTGCAACTTCCCCCTCGATACCGCACCCGTCGAGTGGCAGCCGAAACAGTCCTGCGGCTCACCTTCCCTGAGTTTTCTTCCCACAGCTTCTTCCAGAGTTTGCGGGGTTAACGACTCGTCTCCCGTGGTAATCTCCAGACCCTCGATCGAGGGGTAATAGCTCACCATGCTTTCGTAGAGTTCCCCATTTATCTCCAGGACCCAGGTCTGAGCGCCTTTGCCAAAATTCCAACGAATAGGCAGAGAGATCGTTCGTGTCCCATCCGTGACGGAATAAACGGGCTGGCTCGCTTTAGTTTCTACGGTGTAGGTGTATTCGCCTTTGCGAAACTTAAGTTGGGGATGGCTTTTGAAAAGTGGATTGGCATCCGGCCACTGCATTCCGCGCCCCATCGGGGTATCAGGTTGCAGTCGGGCTGCCGAGGCGTGACAACCTGCGCACGCCGATGCAATGTTCTGATGGGTTGCCTGCGCCGTCACATTCCCAGCCGCCGCCAGAAACACAACCACGAGGAATGTCCTATCGATGCGCATTCGTGGAGTCATTACCGCTCGTGAGCCGGAGACAGAGGGTGCGTTCACGGCGCGCTTCTTCCCCGCGGCCGGATTTCGAGTAAGCCTTGGCAAGAGCAAGATGAGTCTCGAGGTTATCAGGTTCCAACTGAAGCGCCCTCTCCAAGTGATCCATGCCACCCTTCAAATCTCCTGTTTCCAGCAGAGATCTGCCCAGTACCAGTTGCGCGGAGGGAAGCGTCGGTTCCTGGTTCGCAGCTTTCTGCGCATAGGGCAGCGCCTCGGCTGCCGCATTTCTGATTAACAGAGCCCACGCGGTCATCACGTTCGCATCCGGGTTCGACGGCACAATGGTCAACTCCTGCTGGAACTCCGTCAATGCCGCGTCGGGATTGGTGCTAAACAACAGATAGCCGTAAAGAAAATGTGCGTTGGCTGCCTGTGGGAAGCGACGAAACAAATCTTGAAAGGCCTGAGCAGCGGAAGCCTCATCGCCTGCCAAGAACCGGTATGCAGCACCACCGGCCGCGGAGACCAGTTCTTGCTGTTCCACTCCCACGTCTTTTGGGAAGAGGGGCATTCGCAATCCGGCGAGTCCGATCGCGCTCAGCAACTCCGGGTTACTGACCCCATTCTTGACGAAAAATGAATATGCCTTTAACGCGGCCGTGTAATCCCCCAGCCGCGTCAGCAGCAATGCTTCGTGATAGCGAAGGATCTGTTCGTTGCGGGGCTGGTTGGCAGCGCCGAGTGCGATTCCGTGTTGAATGTCGGCCAGAGCTTTCGGGTACTCGCCCGTCTCGAATTCGCACAAGCCTCGCAAAGCGAACGCAGGGCCCGCATTAGGAAGCACCTCAAGGTAGTGCGAGAGCGCATCTCGAGCTGAGGTATAAGCTCCAGCCCCGTACTGCAAAGAACCCAGGAACCACCAACCGTCAGACCATCGAGGGTCTCGCTGCACCGCCTGGGAATACAGCTCAATTGCGCGAGGAACGTCGTTCTGCATTCGCGCCGCCGACCCCTGCGCAATTAGGTCGCTCTCGCGATCAGGGGAAGTCTGGCCGCTGGCTCCGGGCAAAAAAGCGAGCAGGCCCAAGGAAATGACTAGGACGGACGAGACAAGGCACTGCCACGATTCGACCCATGCCAGAGCACGAGTGTCCCTTTTGGGACAGAAATTGAAGTCCACGAAAAGCACTGCCGACCCCACTCCCACCTTTTTCTGGTCAATATCTTACCACCAGCAAGCAAGGCTGGATGCGGATCGGGTGCCCTTCCAGTCGAGCCTTCGTGACCCGACTGCCGACCGACATGCGCCTTGGGTTCGAGACATGAGAACAACCGGGCAAGTGTGATTCGAATCACAGCGCTCCAGTGTGCTTTCAATCAGGATAGGGCCATCTCTTTGGATGCTTCGCTCTGGGCTTCCAAGGTTCTTCCTCCCAGCGCAAGCGTATAGTGCCATGAATCGAATTTTGGTCTTTCTTGCCTTGTTGAGCACCGCCGTTGCGGGTAGTCTCCTCGCGGCCGCGCGACCATCGGCGGAGCCCACCGCGATCCTCATCGACTATCCGAGTCAGGGTTCTCTTTTCCCACCCGACCTTATTCCACCTCTGTTTCAGTGGCGTGATGGTTCCGCGACCGCGACGATTTGGCGCATTGAAGTCCGTTTTGGGGAACGGGCGCCACGCGTTGAACTATGGTCGGCGGGCGAGAAAATGCAAATTGGAAAGCTCGACGACAGCCTGGTAGGCTACGTGCCCCCTACTCTGACCCCGGAACAAGCCGAAGCACACACCTGGCGTGCGGATGAGAAGATCTGGGAAACGATCAAGAACCATTCGATTCGTCAGCCTGCGACCGTGGTTATCTCGGGCTACTCCAGCCAGAATGCCGGTGAACCGGTTTCGATTGGGCAAGTCGAAATCCAGACCTCTGCCGATCCGGTAGGCGCCCCCATCCTTTACCGTGATGTTCCTCTGCTTCCCGCGACCAAGGAACAAATCGAAAGAGGAGTGATCAAGCCATTACCGGACTCGGTTCTTCCCAATATCAAATGGGAACTGCGCTACGTCTCCGCGACGAAAAGCAAAGTTGTGATGCAGTCGCTTCCCACCTGTGCCAACTGTCACTCGGTCTCGCGTGACGGTAAGACCTTGGGGATCGACGTCGATGGCCCGCAAAACGATAAGGGTCTCTACGCCCTCGTTCCCATCCATAAACAGACCACCATAAGCACAGATTACGTGATTCGCTGGAGCACGTTTTCTGACCCGGACAAGACCGCCCAAAAACGTTTTGGATTCATGTCGCAGACTTCCCCCGACGGCAATTACGTCATCACTTCAATTGATGTTCCGGGAGCACACAGCCGGCGAATTGCGGACCGCCTGTACAACGGCTCGTTCACCTTCTATGGGTTTGGTCAGGTGTTCTTTCCCACCCGCGGTGTGCTGGCTTGGTACAGCCGTCGGGACCGCACCCTAAAACCGCTGCCGGGAGCCGACGATCCTGAGTACGTCCACACCAGCGCGTTTTGGAGCCCAGACGGCAAGTACCTGGTTTTTTCTCGAGCCCAAGCCAAAGATCCTTTTGCGCCCGGCCAACCACCCGCCAAGTATGCCAACGATCCCAATGAGACTCAGATGCATTACGACCTCTATCGCATCCCGTTCAACGATGGGAAGGGCGGCAAGGCGGAGCGAGTTGTCGGCGCCTCGGAGAACGGGCTGAGCAACAATTTCCCGAAAGTCTCTCCCGACGGCAAGTGGATTGTCTTCGTGCAAAACAAGAACGGGCTGCTCATGCGCCCGGACAGCCACCTCTACATCGTGCCGTTTGAGGGAGGCGTCGCGAGAAAAATGAACTGCAACCTCACGACCATGAACTCGTGGCACAGTTTCTCGCCCAATGGACATTGGCTGGTTTTCTCCTCCAAAACGCCGTCCTATTACACCGAGATGTACCTCACTCACATCGACGAGAATGGCAATGATAGCCCGGCCATTCTCATTGAGAACGCTACGGCTGCTAATCGTGCCGTTAACATCCCCGAGTTTATTAACATTGCTCCCGGCGGTCTGGAGCGCATTGACGCGCCGGCTACCGACTTTTACAAGCTCTTTGACTTTGCGGTGGCATTCTCAGAGAAGAAGCAATACGACCAGGCAGTACCAGCCTGGGAGAAGGCTCTGGCGCTCGATCCTAACGACCCCCGCGCCCACGACAACCTGGGAGTCGCACTTGCGGAAAGAGGAAGACTTGACGAAGCCATCGCGGAGTACAGGAAGTCACTGGAGCTGAATTCCGACAGCTCTCATACCCACAACAACCTCGGTACTGCTCTTGCCGAGAAAGGAATGCTGGAAGAAGCATTTCAGCACTTCGAGAAAGCGGTCGAACTAAATCCTGACAATGCCTCGGCCCAGACAAATCTGGGAAACATGTTGGCGCTCAAAAAAGAGCAGATGAGCGAAGCCCTGTATCACCTGCGGAAGGGAGCAGAGCTTGATCCTGATTCGGCTAGCGGACAGAATGACCTGGGAATCGCGCTCGCTCACGCCAGTAATCTGGACGAGTCGATTGTGCACATCCAGAAGGCCGTCGCGCTTGCACCGGAAGATGCGGATTATCGCTCTAACCTTGGACGGGTCCTGGCCGCAAAAGGAAACTTTGTGGATGGCCTGACGCAGTTCGAACGGGCCTCTAAACTTTCCCCCACTCCCAAGCCAACTATCTTGCAGATGCTCGCGGCCATGTATTCCGAAAACGGCCGCTACGCGGAAGCCATTGCCACTGCGCGCCGCGCACTTGAACTCGCCAATCAGGACCAGAATCAGGCGCTGGCAGCCTCGCTCCAGGCCAATCTGGAGCGGTACGAAGCGCTGGCGCAAGGTGCGACACCGAAGCCGTAGGACTTAAGAGAAAATAAGAGAGGAAGTAGAATTGCCTCTCAGGCGAATCTCCCCTCCTGATCGCATCCAGGCTTGTCCGGTAAACGTTTGCGGGAACCTCGCCGGAAACGTTTCCGGAAACGTTTACGAAAACGTTTACGCTCTCCAGTAAATATCAAGCTAAGTAGTGTATAGTCAACCACTTGTAGGACCTCGTTTCCAAAGGGGAGGGGGGTTCCGACAAGAAATTCGTTTTTTTCTTGACACCGTTCATCAACAGGCAGTACATATAACGTCGTCAGTCGCAATAGTACTTTTATATGCAGCGTAAACGTTTACGCTGGCCTTGATGAATGCCCTGATGAATCTGGATCGAAACGGGAGACTGGCCGCCGAGCGGCGACCCGACTCCCAAAAGTTGCACTTAGAACTTCGTCGCACTGCCAAAGTGGAGGCTTCTCAATGACCTCGAAGTCATTTCTGTCGAGAGCAATCTTGATCGCCTGTCTGGCCATTTCCCTCTTCACCGCTTTCCCCGGTTTCGGCCAGCAACTAACCGGAACCTTGTCAGGCACAACCAGGGACACGACCGGTGCCCTAATTGCCAACGCCAAAGTCACGATGACGAATCAACTGAACGGAGACGTTCGCACCACGGTGTCGAATGCATCCGGGTTCTTTTCCATTACGGCTGTCCAGCCCGGAACCTATTCGGTGACCGTGCAAGCTCCGGGGTTCAAGCAATGGAAGGACGAAGGCATCGTTTTCTCGCAGGGCGATAACCGCGACCTGCCGCAAATTGCGTTGCAGGTTGGACAGGTGAGCGAGACGGTGGAGGTTGCGGCCGGCGCTCTAAGCGTACCAACCGATAACGCCGAAATCAGCACCACCATCCCCGAGCACATGATTAACGACTTTCCCATGGGCGGCCGCGACGCCGGCGAATTACTAAAGATCATGCCGGGCATGGCGTTTTCGAATGGAACCACTCAGGGTTCAGGCTTCTCGACTAAGCTTGTGAGTTCGGCGAGTGGGCCCGTCGGTTCATTCTCCTCGAATGGCACGCAGCCCAGCGGCGCCATGTCATTCATGCTGGACGGCACCAACCTGGTCGATCCTGGTAACGCCGGCAGCCAGATGGCCAATATCAATCAGGACATGGTCAGCGAAGTCAAAGTCCTGATGGCGGATTACAGCGCCGAATACGCGAAAGGCCCGGCGATTTTCCAGGCCTTCAGCAAGAGCGGTGGTAATAAGTACCATGGCGAAGGTTACACGTACGCTCGGAATAGCACCCTGAACGCGATTGACGCATACACCCACAGCCAAATCGCCAGCGGCGCCACAACCGCCGCTTTAGCGGCTCCGGCTGAGAGCTACTACTACTTCGGTGGCAACTTCGGTGGTCCGGTTCCCAAGCTGGACAAAGGGCGGCAGAGGCTGTTCTTCTGGGGCGGCTACGAGTACATGCGGCAGCACCCGGCAGGCAGCATCATCAACTACAACATCCCGACGACCGAGCAACTCCAAGGCGACTTCAGTAATACGACGATCAATGGTGTTCCGGGAACCACGCCGGTCAATGGAACAACCTTGGCCCAGCAGCTTCAGAGCAGCTGGGGCGCTGCCTACAATGCTATGAACAACCACATTCCGGCGGGAGCCACTGCAACGAGCCTCCCTTCGTCGCTATGGGACCCGAACGGCGCGATCTATGCCACGTTACTTCCCTCGAAAGCGAATCCGAAGGGCGGAACCAGCGTTGCTCCAGGGCCCGGAAACGGTTGGAACAACTACCAGTTTGTCACCACGTCGCCCCAGAACCGGTGGGAAGCGACGGGGAAACTCGATTACTCGATCGGCGACAATACAAAGTTGACGGGGTCGTACAGTCGCCAGATCGAAACCGACCAACACCCAGTTGGCATTTGGTGGACACCACCGTGGACGCTTCCGTACCCGTCGAATGTGGTTCAGAATCTGAATTCGCAACTGGTGATGGTGAACGCTACGCATGTGTTCAATCCGTCCACAACCAACGAAACCGTGTTCACCTATACGCGATTCAACACTCCCAGCGTTCTGTCCAACTCCGCTGCCGTCAGCCGCTCGAAGCTCGGAATGACCATTCCCGGCCTCTTTGGCGCCAAGGTGGACCAGATACCAAACATCCAGGGACCATGGGGCGGAGCATTTCCGGACATCGGCAACATGAACCTGGAGGGAAGCTTCCCTGGCGGCGGCTTCGGAGCGGATAAAAGAGTTCCCGCCATCTACGACAACTTCACTCATGTGATTGGGTCACACACCCTGAAGTTTGGCGCGTACTGGGATAACACCAAGAATATTCAGTCGCAAAGCGGTTGGGGTGGCGGCGCGAATGGAAACTTTAACCTGGGCGGCAATTTCGCCACCAACAACTCGGTGGCCGACTTCCTGCTCGGGCGCGCGAACTATACGCAACCCAGCGCGGACGGTGTAAATACCATTCAGAACCACACCGTTTCATTTTACGGGCAAGACTCGTACAAGGCCAATCGGCAGCTGACTGTGAACTACGGGTTACGTCTTGATCACAACGGCCAGTATTACATTGGCGGAAACGGAATGGCCGTTTGGGATCCAGCCAGCTACACCAATGACGCAAGCGTTAAAAATCCGGGCTTGCTCTGGCATTCCATCGCCAGCCGCATCCCGACCTCGGGCTGGGTATCGCCGACGTTCTACTACGAGCCTCGCGTCGGTATTGCCTACGACGTGTTCGAAAACGGCAGGACGGTTATACGCGGTGGTTTTGCATCATTCCGCTATAACGTATCCGTTAACGACGTCGGAGGTCCGGCAAGCTTGGCGCAGGGGACCTTTACCGCCAACGACAACAACCTTCAGGGATACGGCGCGATCGCCGGCTTTGTACCGCCCCCCGGAGGAGGAGCCAACGGAAGCACCATCACCGCGTTCCAACAGGGAGACAACAAGACTCCTTATACGAACGACTGGAACATTAGTGTCGCCCAGGCGCTGCCTTGGCGGTCGGTGTTCGAGATTTCGTACGTTGGCAACAAAAGCAGCAACATGCTGATCAACGGTGGAAACGGCAAACTCAGCGACGCTAACAGCAACTTCCCAGGAGCGTACTGGTTGCCGGATCCGAAGCTAACACTCAACGGCCAGCCGGCCTTTGCTTCTCCAAATAGCTTGCCGTGCAATGGTAGCGGAAGTAGCGCCGGCACCAACTACACGGGTTGTGCCAACATTGGACCAAATGGTGTGGCTGTCTCAAGCAACTACGGGCTGAGCTTCAATGAAAACGACTATCGTCGCCTAACCAACTATAACGACATCTACGTCCTGAACCACGCCGGCTACGCGAACTACAACTCGCTGCAGGCATCGTGGAAAAAACAGGCTGGATCGGTCAGTTTCCTGCTCAATTACACCTATAGTAAGGTGCTGGGTATCCGAGATGGCAATACGAACCAGGCTGGAACGACTGGAGCGGTGGTTGATCCCTTCAATCTAAAAGACAATTACGGACCTCTGGCGTACGACCACACGCAGATCGTTAACGCGACTTACGTATGGAACATGCCGCACTTCGTCCACGGTAAGCGCTTCCTCGGGGGCGCCGTCAATGGCTGGCAGTTGTCTGGCTATACGACGTACCAGAGTGGTGCGCCTCTGCAGGCAAATGGCACGCTCAACTTCAGCTTCGCCGGCGGCCTTACCGTTCCGATAGTCGGTCTGGCGGGTTCAGCTTACCAACTGCCCGACAACAGCATTCTCCTGCCGAACGGTCTGAAGTCCAATTCTGTCAATCAAGGCACTTACTACGGCACGTCTCAAACTGGTGGCGGCTATGCCGCAATGCTTCCACTGATCACCTGCGATCCGCGCAACGGACGCGGAAGTCACCAGTACTTCAACCCGAACTGCTTCTCAACGCCTGCCGTCGGTCAGCTCGGCACATTCAACTGGCCGTACCTGCATGCGCCTGCTTACTTTGACAGTGACTTGGGTATCTATAAAAACTTCAAGATCACAGAAAGCAAGCAGCTGCAATTCAGGATACAGGGTACGAACTTCCTGAATCATCCGCTGTACCAATTCGGGTTGGCGGGAACCTCCGACGAAACCATTAATCTGCAACAGAACACCACTGTGCTGATTCCGTACACTGCGGTCGTGGGTGCCCCTGCACCTGGGTCCGGCCAAACCGTACAACAGGCGGCTTGTGGCTACATCGGGGGGAATGTTTCAGGAAACAATTGCTCCGTAGTCGAGCATTCGATTGCGACGGCGAACCAAAACAATGTCACGACTGGCAAACCGGCGTTCAAGACCGGCCAGCGTGTGCTGACGTTCTCTGTGAAGTTCTACTTCTGAAGCGAGCGTCAGGTAGAATCAGAAGGGTGGCTTCGGCCACCCTTCTTTCTTGTTTCCAATCTTTCTTGTTCCCCCTTGCAATGGACCGAGCATCCCGCCCCGCAATGTGCGCAGTAATCCTCTTAGTTGCCTGCTTTTGGCTGCTGGCGGCTACATCACCGGCGAAAAGCTCGATTCGGTTCGAATTCAAAGCGCTCCCCTTCGTGCTGCAGAACGATGAGACACCTGCGCGCAATGCCCCGGAAACCATGCCGGGCGGTGTAGCTGTGTTCGACTACAACGGAGACGGCCGTCCAGATATTTTCTTTACCAACGGCGCCAATATCGCCACGCTGAAGAAGGACGACCCCAAGTACCGAAACCGCCTTTTCCGGAACGACGGGAACGGCGTGTTCACTGACGTTACCGATTCCGCCGGCCTGGCGGGCACCGGTTACGACATGGGGGTCGCCGTCGGCGATTACGACAACGACGGACATCCCGACTTGTTCGTCGCCGGTCTGCACCACGGGACCTTGTACCACAACAACGGGGATGGAACATTCACTGACGTCACGGTGAAGTCTGGTCTGGACGCGGCCATCAACCACCCCGACCCGCAGTATGGCCCGTTCTGGGAGATCACGGCTGTCTGGGTCGACGTCAACAACGATGGCCTGCTCGACCTGTTTGTCGCTAACTACATGCAGTGGCAGTACTCGGACAAGCCTCTTTGCCAGATCGAGGGCATAGCCGACTACTGTCATCCCCGGTACTACAAAGGGCAGCCGAACCAGCTTTTCCTGAACAACGGCGATGGCACGTTCCGCGATGCTTCAAAAGAATGGGGAATACGCGAACATGTCGGAAAAGCCATGGGAATCGGAATGGCGGATTACGACCTCGACGGACGACCTGACCTTTTCGTCACCAATGACGCTTCCTACAATTCGCTGTTCCACAACCTGGGGAACAAGTTCGAAGAGGTTGCCTTGGAGGGCGGGGTTGCGCTGGTAGAGGACGGCGGTTTCGTCTCTGGAATGGGCGTGGATTTTCGCGACTATAACAATGACGGTTACCCCGATATCGTGTTCGTGACTCTACCCAGCCAAACCTTCCCGGTTTTTCAGAACACCGGCAAGGGTGATTTCAAGGAAGTTACCAGCCAAAGCGGAATGCGCGATCTAAGCCGTACGATGTCTGGGTTCGGGCCCGGGCTCTACGATTTCGACAACGACGGCTGGAAAGACATGTTCGTCAGCGGTGGACATGTGGAATCCCACGACATGCCTGGACAGCCAGTCGATCACTTCAACACCGTTTTTCGCAATTTAGGAGCGAGTGGCAAGTGGGAGGCGTTGACCGAAGAAGCTGGCTTCGGGGTCTCTCCTAAATCACGCCACCGCGGCTGCGCTTTCGGCGATCTTGATGGAGACGGACGCGTCGACATCGTTGTGTCGGCCCTCGACGCACCCGCTGAAGTCTGGATGAACCGCAGCCAAACCTCAAATCACTGGCTGGACGTCGCCCTGCGCGGTACAAAAAGCAACCGCGATGGCATTGGCGCAAGAATCAAACTGGTCAGCAAGACGATTGGAGCTCAGTACAACCACATGACCACAAGCGTTGGCTATGCCTCGTCCAGCGACGGTCCCGTGCATTTTGGACTAGGACCAGACACTCGCGCGGACCTGCTTGAGATTCATTGGCCCTCGGGAATTGTGCAGACCCTTCAAGATATTCCCGCCGACCAGGTCCTCAAGGTTGTTGAAGCGGCGCAGTAACGACTTCCGCACCGGATAGCCCTAGATATCCAGAGCGGTGATCACTGCAATCTTCACAGAATTGCTAACAGAATTGCTGACTGATCGCGGTTCAATCCACGTTGGTTCAATGCATGTTTGCACTTTTTACGAAGGGACAACTAATGAAGAATGCGACGTTCTCTTGCATCATCGCGCTGACAATGGCGATGGCTCTCGCGCCTCGGCTTGAGGCACAGGTCCAAACTGAAGTGCCCCCAGTCGTCGCCGGAGCGAAGCCAGTAGCAGTTGAGCACATAACAGTCCACGGCAAAGCGCTGGAAGGGAATTTAGAGGGCGACGCCGTTGACCGCGACGTGTTCGTGTTTTTGCCACCCAGCTACCAGAAAGACAAACATCGCCGCTATCCCGTGCTGTACGCCCTGCACGGATATTCCATCGGCGCTGAACAGTGGTCCCATGAAATCCACGTTCCGCAGACTATTGAAGGTGCATTTGCCCAAGGCGCGAAAGAGATGATCGTGGTTCTGCCTAATTCCAAGACTGTCCACAACGGTTCGATGTATTCGAGTTCCGTTACGACGGGAGACTTCGAACAGTTTGTCGCGCACGATCTGGTTGCGTATGTCGATGCTCACTATCGCACGATCCCTGATCGGCTGAGCCGCGGCCTGGTGGGCCACTCCAGGGGGGGATACGGAGCAACCCGCATCGGCATGAAACATGCAGATGTATTTGGCAGCCTGTACATTATGAGCCCGTGTTGCCTGTCTCCACGTCCGGCGGGGCCCGCGAACGCGGAAATGTCCAAAACACTGGAGGCGGTGAAGACGCCCGCAGATTCGGCAAGCCTGCCGTTTTTCGCCCGGGCGCAGCTCGCCACTGCCGCGGCGTGGTCACCTGATCCGAAGAATCCCCCACTTTATCTTGACCTTCCGACCAAGGACGGTGAGCCGCAACCGGATATCCTCGCGAAATGGGCCGCCAATGCGCCGCTGGCTTTCGTGGATCAATACATCGGAGCTCTTCGCCAGTATCGCGCGATCGCGTTGGATGTAGGCGACCAGGACGGATTGCGCGTCGATACCGCCAAACTGCACGATGTTCTTGACAGGTATGGAATCGCCAACAGCTTCGAAGTGTATTCGGGCACGCATACGAGCAAGGTTGCCGATCGCATTCAGAATCACGTGATGCCGTTCTTCAGTCAGAATCTCTGTTTTCAGGCAGGTTGCCGTTGACAAGCTGGGCGGACTGCTGTACCCGGGGAAAGAGTGAGAAATAGCACGGTCGTTCTATGCCGGACCGTTTTAGAAGGGACGTCGTCGGTACTCTTTTGACTCCACCCTCGAGCAAGGCGCAAAGAGTTCCAGGTGGCGTGGTTCCCGGCTACATCATCATCAAACCTGATTTCCCCAGTGCATTGACGACTTCGCCTTCTCTGGTTCGAGTACGAATACGTGATCGATTCCGCCAGCTGATGGATTCTGGCAGCCGCCGCGGCTGATGCGCTGGTTCAGGAACCGAGGGCAGTTGCACTCGCGGTTCCATACAAGAGACCGTGTCTTCCGCATGGCGGCAATCTCACGGTTTGTCAGTAAGGCCGTTGTCCCGCAGTGATCCCCGGCCAATCGTCGGTTCGGAACGGTCCAACTGGTAATCCCGCACCGTTGAACAGAGTTGCCGCCGGATTCGACTGCCAGGCGTAGCGGACCTCTTTGGGATTGGGCACCGAAGGGGATGAGACAACGACCGTGTTGCCCTCGATGCGTGCATCGGCCCAATACCATTTCCGGTCTTCACCCGCAATCTCGAACTCTTCCAACTTGGCGCCTTTCACAACCAGGCCCCCGTCCGTGTGCGCAAAGTGTAGCCGAACCGAATCTGGAAGACGCTCGACGGACGCGAGCGTTGGACCCGCATAAGCCACCTTCTTGCCATATTGTTTTGCTAGCGCGCAAAGGGCAAGACGCTCCCCCACCGGCTGTTTATCCTTAGGATGGAGATTGTCGGGATCACCTGTGTCGATCGTAACGGCCAGGCAGGCATTGCGAACACTGGCGGCCGTTAGGGCCTGCGATTCCCGCGTTTCCGCCCACTTGTCGTCAGTCGGTGTCTCACTGCGATGGCCAAAGGCCGGCAGGCTAACGATATAGAAAGGGAAATCCCCCTGTCCGAAGAGCTTTCGCCAATCCTCAATCATGGCGGGAAGGATTCTGCGGTATTGGAATCCGCGTTCTGAGTTCTGCTCGCCCTGGTACCACAGCGCACCCGTGATCGAAAGAGGAGCAATGGGAGCGAGCATTCCTTCGTAGAGCACAGCCGGCATCACGGGCCAGTTCTCGTACCCAATGGGCAACGGATGCGGCGGGCGAGCATCGACACTCAATTGACCTTTCCATTTGCCGGCCAACGCAATGCGCGTCTTGTCTCCAAGTTCGAGGCGCAACTCCTCTGGCTTGGCAAGAAATCCTCCCGTTGGCTTGGTCTTCAGGACGCGAATCGCCACGACGTTCTTACCCGGCTTCAGTACGCCATCCGGAATGAAATAGACGCGTGGATTCTCGACCCAGGCGCTGGCGCCGACTTGCGTTCCGTTGATGTACGCGGTATCCATGCGCTCAATCGAGCCTAAGAACAACAAGGCGCGCCCTGCCGGAAGCGGGTCCGGTACGACGATCTCTTTCCGGAACCACGCCACTGCAGGTGTCTCCGGTACACCCAAGTCGGAAAATCCGCCGGGAATGTCAACGGCCTTCCAGGTCGAATCATCGAAATCCAACGCAGCCCAGCTCCCTTTAACCCCGACGTCATACTGGTCATACCAATGCATGACGTAGTTCCCATATTCGGGCGCGCCTGTCGCGGCGAGTTTTTCGAGTTCTGCCAACGGGACATCGAAGTCTTTCAGTGGACGAAGCGCGGCGGCGCTCATCCACGCTTCTGCTGGAGTTCCCCCCAGGGCGTCCACGACCAGACCGATCGGAACATGGATTTCCTGTTGGACCTTGCGTGCAAAGTAATACGCTACTGCCGAAACGTGATCTGCCGTTTCCGGAGAAACCACTTTCCAGGCCCCGTCGACCACATTCGTATGGTGGTAGGCCGAGTGAGGCGCAACCGAGAAGAAGCGTATCTCCGGGAAGTTCGCGGCTTTGACTTCGTCCTCGCCGTTTCTCGCAAAGCGGAGGGACACCTGCATGTTGGATTGCCCTCCGCACAGCCAAACATCGCCAACCAACACGTTGTTCAGTTCCATCGTTTGATGGCCGCTGATCTTGATCGTGTAAGGACCGCCCACAGCCGGCGGCTGAATCTTCACCTGCCAGCGGCGATCCGCCCCAGCTACGCCAGAGGCATGTTTGCCTGAGATTTCGACACGCACCTTGTCGCCGGGATCGGACCATCCCCAGATGGTGTTTTTCTTACCGCGCTGTAGCACCATGTTGTCGCCAAAGATCGTGCTCACGAACGGCAGGGACTTGAGAGTCGGTCCGGGGGGATTCTGGGCTAAAGCACTGCACGCCAGCGAAAGCAGAAATCCCACCGCGACGAGGAGAAAGAGAGTTTTTCTAGAGATCACGATTTCGAGGCTCCGTTTAACAAAGCAATAGCTTACACAGATTTGTCGGCTCTCGGGTCTGCGATAATGCGTACTTCAGTGGCTAAGAAAGCGAGGACAATATGCATTCGCAATTTTGGCGAGCCATCGCGTGGACCGTGCTTCTGCTGAGTGCTTCTGTATTTGCTCAGCAATCAAACTCATGCGCCAGCCTGATGCACTTCAAAGCTGCAGGCGTCGAGATTTCAAAGGCTGCACCCATTGCTGCCGGAACCACGGAGCCGAATCCGTGGGGGCCGGGCCACAGCGCGCCGATCCCTGCATATTGCCGAGTCGAGGGCGTGATCAATCGCCGTGCCGGAGTCGGCGGCGAAGAATTTGGGATCCAGTTTGCCCTAGCCATGCCTGAGAAATGGAATGGCGATTTCCTGATGCAAGGTGGAGGTGGCGGAAACGGGGTGGTAATGGCCCCGCTTGGTCTAAATGCTGCAGGAGACACGCCCGCCCTTATGCGCGGGTTTGCGGTGGTTAGTACGGATACAGGGCACAAGAGCAAACGTGGACCATTCGACTTTGATTTCATGAAGGATGAGCAGGCTTACTTGGACTTCGCCTATCTTGCCAACGCCCAGGTCGCCGCACTGGCCAAACAACTCATCGCTCAGTACCACGGAAAACCGGCGGCCTTTTCCTATTTCTCTGGATGCTCCACCGGAGGCCGCGAAGGAGTGATTCTTTCGCAGCGCTATCCCGCGGCTTTTGACGGAATCATCTCGGGTGATCCCGCCATGCGCACCGGGTTGTCCAACCTTGCGATCGGCAAATGGATTCCCTTGGCGTTCAACCAAATCGCTCCGAAAGATGCAGATGGCAAACCAGTCATCGTGCAGGCGGTAAGCGACGCTGACCGTAAGCTGATCACGGATGCGCTGCTGCAAAAGTGTGATGCGAAAGACGGTGTGGCCGATGGCATCATCTCGGATCCGCTCGGGTGCGATTTTGATCCCGCAGCGCTGACGTGCAAGGAAGGGAAGGGCGAATCGTGCCTGAGTCCGGAGAAAGTGGTCGCGATCAAGAAAGCCGTTGCCGGCCCAAAGACCTCAGGCGGTGTTCAGGTATACCCCGGCTTCCTTTACGACACAGGCATCACGGCCAGCGGTCCCATCCGCGGAATTCTCTCGCCTGGTCCAGGTATTTTCGGACCAGCAACTACCGCAATGGAAGTCGACGTCGAAAAGGAAGCGCTTGCGGATATTCAGCCGCTCGTCGACTCGATGTCGGCGAACTTGACGACTTTCTCTGGACATGGCGGCAAGCTGATCTTCTACCACGGCGACAGCGATCCCTGGTTCTCACCGCTCGACACATTCGACTACTACTAAGGATATGTCGGCCGCGAACGGTGGACTCGAAGCCGTCTCTAAATGGAGCCAGTTCTATTTTGTTCCTGGCATGGCGCACTGCGGAGGAGGCCCCGGCCTGGATCAGTTTGATTTGTTGGGCGCGATCGTCAACTGGGTCGAGAAGGGAACGGCGCCGATGTCAGTGATCGCGACTGGCAAAGCCTTTCCTGGGCGCAGCCGGCCGCTGTGTGCTTATCCGAAGCACGTTCACTACAAGGGGCAAGGAGACACGGAAGACGCAGCTAACTTCGAATGCCGTTGAGTAACCATTCGTCAGGAGCAGATTTCCGTCATATGAAGCGTGCCAATAAGCAACGAGTTCGGTATCTGGCCGGTCTCACTTTGTTCTGCCTCGCACTCATCCCGGCGACTTTAGCGAAGACGCCGAAGCCAGCTCAGCGCCAAATTGAAATCGATGTCGCTCAGGCAGGGAGGCCGTTCGACCGTTTTTTCGACTTGTCGGTGGGGTCCGACTTTTCCGGCACACTCATCCGCGAGGATAGCCAGTTGCAACTCAAGAAAGCCGTCGATGAACTGGGCTTCCGCTACATTCGATTCCATGCCATCTTCCACGATGTTCTGGGCACCGTCCGAGTCGAGAACGGCAAAACGATCTATGACTGGACCAAGATCGACCAGCTCTATGATGACCTGCTCGCTCGCCGTATCAAGCCATTTGTTGAACTGGGCTTCACGCCGAACGCGATCAAGACGTCCGACAACAAGATCTTCTACTGGCAGGGCAATACTTCTCACCCGCTACTGCCGGCGTGGAGGGACTTGGTCGACGCCTTCATCCGCCATCTCGAGCAACGCTATGGGCAGGAGGAAGTCCGTAGCTGGTTCTTCGAGGTATGGAATGAACCCAATCTGTCGGGATTCTGGGAAGGGGCCGACCAGAAGGCTTATTTCGAGCTCTACGATCTGACCGCAAATACGATCAAGGCGATCGATCCGAATCTGCGAGTCGGTGGTCCGTCAACGGCTGGAGCCGCCTGGGTGCCAGAATTACTTGATCACGTGACGCAAAGCGGCGCGGCGGTCGATTTTGTCACCACTCACAGTTATGGTGTCGATGGCGGCTTTCTTGACGAGAATGGTAAAGAGGACATCAAACTCTCACCATCGCCGGACGCCATTGTCGGTGACGTACGCAAGGTTCGTCAGCAAATCAAAGACTCTACGTTCCCTGACCTGCCGCTCTACTTTACCGAATGGAGCACCAGCTACAACCCGCGCGACCTTGTACATGATTCCTACATCAGCGCCCCATATATTCTTAGCAAGCTCAAAGCCGCCGAGGGCCTCGTACAGGGCATGAGTTACTGGACGTACACCGATCTTTTCGAGGAGCCCGGTCCCCCGCCGACCCCGTTCCACGGCGGGTTCGGGCTGTTCAACCGCGAAGGGATCCGAAAACCAGCCTACTTTGCCTACAAATATCTCCACGCCGTCCAGGGCAACGAGATTCCGCTCCCGGACTCGCAGGCTTTTGCTGCGGCCGACAATGGCAACGTTTCAGCCGTTATCTGGGACTTTCAACAGCCGCAGCAGAAGGTCAGCAACCGGCCATTTTATAGTCGTATCGTTCCAGCCACTCCGGTGCCATTGCTTGATGTGAGTGTCAGAAATCTGAGCTCGGGCAACTATCGACTAAGGGTTCACCGGACGGGCTTTCGCGCCAACGACGCGTATTCCGCCTACATCGACATGGGCAAGCCCAAAGATCTGACACCCGCGCAGCTCGAGCAGCTTAACTCGCTGACACGCGACCTTCCGGAAATCGATCGTGTCGTACGGGTCGGAAAGAAACGCTCCTATGCGTTTTCGCTCACCATGCAGAGTAATGACATCGTATTGGTAACGTTGGAGAGGCTCAAGAAGTAAGGGTCCCCCAGAGCTTAACTGTAAGGAGCAGCTATCGTGAACCGTCGATCACTCCTGCTGGGTAGTGCGTGCGCGTTCGCATGGGCTGGCGTCTCTAGGGCATTCGGGGACTCGCCGTTCTTTCGCGGCGAGGTCCCAAGTGGTCCGTTTCAGCCATTCTGGGAGTCGCTGAAGTCTTACCAGTGCCCAGACTGGTTTCGGGACGCGAAGTTCGGAATCTGGGCGCACTGGAGCCCGCAATGCGTGCCCGAACAAGGCGATTGGTACGCTCGAAACATGTACATTCAGGGATCTGGCCAGTATGAGTTTCACGTGAAGGAATACGGCCATCCGTCGCGGTTCGGATACAAGGATATCTGTCATCTGTGGAAAGCTGAAAGATGGGACCCCGAGGCGCTTGTAAAGTTGTATAAGCGCGCTGGAGCCGAATATCTAGTCGCCCTAGCCACCCACCACGACAATTTCGATTGCTGGAATTCGAAGTTTCAGCCGTGGAACTGCGTGAACGTTGGCCCGAAGCGCGACATCGTGGGAACGTGGGCCAATGTCGCCCGCTCCAACGGGTTGCGGTTTGGCGTGAGCTATCACGGAACGCCGCATCGTACGTGGGATGAATTTCTTCCGGTTCGATACAAAAGCGATACGGTCGGACCACTGGCAGGAGTTCCTTACGACGGTATGCAAACAACCGCCGACGGCAAAGGCAAATGGTGGGAGGGCATGGATCCTCAGATGCTCAACGGCAAACCCCACGCAAAGAACACGCCGTGTCCGGAGTTTGTGCAGCAGTTTCTGCTGCGCGTGCAGGACGTGATCGACCGTTATAGTCCGGACATCTTAAACTTCGACGACGGCGCTCAATTCACCTTTGATGGCGGTGGTCCCTTTGCTCCGGATCTGAAGGTGTGGTTGGGGATTCCGGATCTGGCGCCGCAGATCATGGCTTATTACTACAACAAGAATATGCAGGCGCACGGCGGACACCTTGAAGGAGTGGTTGACCTGAAGGAGGTTCCCGAGCCTGTTTGGGGAACGCTAACGCGCGACTTCGAGATGTCGATGACCGATAGTCTTCAGGAAAAACCATGGCAAACAGAAGCATGCATCGGGCAATGGCACTACAACCGAACTCTGTTTGAGAAACATACATACCAGAAAGCCTCGTTGATGATTCCTCTGTTGGTTGACATCGTTAGCAAGAATGGAAATCTTCTTCTAAGTATCCCGCTGCCTGGTCATGGAGACCCGGACAGCGATGAAATCTCATTTCTGAATGAACTTGCCGAATGGCAGCAAGTCAATTCCGAAGCGATTAAGGGTACGCGCCCGTGGAAGATCTATGGGGAGGGGCCGTCGACGCAAGCCGAAAAGACTGCCGCCTACCAGTTATCCAAGCTCAGGTTCGACCACACCGACATACGATTCACCACGAAGGGCGACGCCCTGTATGCCGTAGCCCTCGGCTGGCCGACGGACGGGAAGATTCTCATCAGGTCGCTCACCGAAAACTCCGCAAACTACCCTGGTCAGATTCGAAGGGTGGAACTGCTTGGATCGAAGTCTGGGGTCAAGTGGGCGCGGAAAACGGAGGGCCTTGAGATTCAGCTACCTGACGTTCCGCCGTGCGAACATGCATTCTCGTTCCGAATTCTTTCGAGTTGAGAGCCCTCTACGGTGAAGGCGTCATTCGGCTGAAGCCGTACGATGCAGACCTGGTCGAGTGAAGGTGTCTTATTGTCCTTTGCGGTCACCAAGTAGACTTCGCTCCTCGTCCTTCTCACTTTTCACTCCTCTCTGCCTATTGCAGGGCCAAAGCGACTAGTGACTCGTGTGATGCGGGTCACCGTAAACGTTTACGGCGAACGTAGTATAGTTCGTATTTTCGAAGTTAAATACCGTCGGCTGATCTTGGGTTGGGATGGAGTTTCGAACTCACGCAAGGCAGACGCGGGTGTGCTAGGGAGGCTATCTGTGGCTCAAAACAAGGCCGTGAGCAAGAAAACTGCGAAACCATCGGTTTCCAACAAGCGCGGCGCGCACAAGTCGGGCGTTCTGCCGTATCTCAACGCGGCGCTGTCACCTGAAAAACGAGTCAAGGACCTGCTCTCCCGCATGACGCTGGAGGAAAAAGCCGCGCAAATGCTGTGCATCTGGCAGAAAAAACCACAGACCCTGGTGGACGCGGCGGGCAAGTTCGATTTCGCGAAAGCCAAGGAGTCGTTCAAAGACGGCAATGGGCTTGGCCAAGTCGGACGTCCGAGTGACGCGGGCAAGGGTCTGAATGCGCGCCAAATGGCGGAAACTACAAATGCCATCCAGAAGTTCTTTATGGAGAACACCAGGCTGGGAATTCCGGTGGTCTTCCACGAGGAATGCTTGCACGGACACGCGGCAGTCGATGGGACCAGCTTCCCGCAGCCGATTGCGCTGGCCGCGACTTTTGATCCCGAACTTGTAGAGTCACTCTTCACGATGACTGCACTGGAGGCGCGTTCCCGAGGCGCGCACCAGGCGCTTACGCCTGTCGTCGACGTAGCCCGTGACCCGCGTTGGGGACGAGTCGAGGAGACATACGGGGAAGATCCGTTCTTGGTATCGCGGATGGGGATTGCGGCCGTGCGGGGCTTTCAGGGAGACGGAAGTTTCCGTGACAAGAAACATCTCATCGCCACATTGAAACACTTCGTCGGACATGGGCAGCCGGAATCTGGCATGAACTGCGCTCCGGCGAATGTTTCCATGCGCGTGCTGCGCGAGACATTCTTTTATTCCTTTAAAGAAGCGCTCAAGAAGGCCGGCGCCATCAGCGTGATGCCCTCGTACAACGAAGTGGATGGCGTGCCTTCCCACGCCAACAAGTGGCTATTGCGCGAGGTTCTCCGCAAAGAATTTGGGTTCGCGGGATACACCGTGTCCGACTATTTCGCGATCTGGGAACTTGGGTATCGACCTGACACGCACGGCCACTTCGTGGCCGCGGACAAGAAGGAATCCTGCAAACTGGCTGTCGAGGCAGGCGTGAATATCGAATTACCCGACCCGGATTGCTATTTGCATCTGGTCGAACTGGTGAAGAAACACGTACTGAAAGAATCGCAACTCGACGAGTTGGTTGCCCCAATGCTGTTGTGGAAATTCAAGTTTGGACTTTTCGATGATCCCTTGGTCGATCCGGCCGAGGCCGAGCGCGTCGTCGGTTGCGAGGATCACCGCAAGCTTGCCCGCCAGGCGGCGCGCGAGGTCATCACACTGCTGAAGAACGAGGGTGGACTGGCTCCGCTTGATTTGAGCAAGTATCGGACGATTGCGGTCATTGGTCCGAATGCGAAGCGCACGTTGCTGGGTGGTTACAGCGGTGTTCCCAAGCAGGAAGTCACGGTTCTAGAAGGCATCGAAGCTCGAGTCGGAGGCCGCGCGAAGGTGCTCTACAGCGAAGGTTGCAAGATTACGATCGGTGGCAACTGGAATCAGGACGAGGTTGTACCCAGCAATCCTGAGGAGGACCGGAAACAGATTGCCGAGGCCGTCGAAGTGGCCAAGCAAGCAGACGTCATTATTCTCGCCATTGGTGGCAATGAACAAACGTCTCGGGAAGCCTGGGGCCTGAACCACATGGGAGACCGCGCCAGCCTCGATTTGGTCGGCCGGCAGGAGGAACTGGTCAAAGCCATGCTGGCCACAGGCAAACCTGTAATCGTGTTTCTCTACAATGGACGCCCTCTTTCGATCAATTATCTCGTGCAGAATGTGCCAGTGATTTTTGAGTGCTGGTATTTGGGACAGGAGAACGGTCACGCCATTGCCGAAGTGCTCTTCGGAGATGTGAGCCCGAGTGGCAAGTTGCCAATCAGCTTTCCGCGTTCCGCCGGCCATCTACCGGTGTTCTATAACTTCAAACCATCGGCTCGCCGTGGATATCTTTTCGATGACGTAACACCGCTGTACCCGTTTGGTTATGGCCTGAGTTATACGACGTTCGCCATCAAGAATGTGCGGCTGGAGAAGGGAAAGATTCGGGCTACCGGTTCGACCCGCGTTGTGGCTGACGTGACCAATACAGGCAAGCGCGAGGGCGCGGAAGTCGTGCAGATGTATATTCGCGACGTGGTCAGCTCGGCCACGCGTCCGGTCAAGGAACTGAAAGGCTTTCAGAAAGTAGTACTTCGTCCGGGTGAGACGACGACCGTAGCATTTGAGATCGTTCCGGAATTGCTCGCCTTCTACGACGTGAACATGAAATATGTGGTTGAACCTGGTGATTTCACGATTATGGTCGGCAATTCATCGCGCGACCAGGACCTGACGAAGATCACTCTTACCGTAACGAAGTAAGCCGACCGCAGGGCTCATTACGAGGCTCTTATGATTCAGAAACTTTCCGTTGGTGAAAAGACTGGCTACGCTCTCGGCGACTTGGCCGCCAACTTTGTCTTTCAAGCCATGCTGGCTCTTCAACTGGACTTTTATACTCACACATTTGGTCTGACCGCCGCACAGGCTGGAACTCTCTTTCTCGTGGTTGGGCTGGGAGTCGCGTGTTTGAATCCGGTGATGGGCATGATTGCGGATCGGACTACGACCCGGTGGGGCAAATTCCGTCCCTGGCTGCTTTGGACGTCGGTGCCGTTCGGCATCATCAGCGTCCTGACATTCACCACGCCACAGCTCAGCCCGGGCGCCAAGATCCTCTATGCCTGGACCACCTACATCCTGCTGCGTGTGATTTACACCGTCAACAATGTGCCCTATGCATCGCTGACGGCGGTGATGACTCAGGACCCCGACGAGCGCACCAGCATCTCGTCCTATCGCCAGATCGCCGCCAACAGCGCCGGGTTCATCGTGCAGAGCCTCGCTGTCCTCATGGTCGCATTCTTCGGGCGCGGGAATGATGCTCGCGGCTACCAGCTCACCATGGGGCTTCTTTCAGCCCTCAGCGTGATCTTCTTCATCATCTCGTTCTTCGTGACCAAGGAGCGCATCCAGCCCGATCCGCAGCAGAAGACTTCGCTCGGGCAGGACCTCTCGGACCTCTTCAGCAACCGGGCTTGGGTCGCCCTGTTTCTGGTGACCCTGTTTTACTTCGCCGCGATTCTGGTCCGCGGCAATGTCATGTTGCCCTACTTCAGATTTGTCGCAGGCAATGTAAGCCTTTTCGCCTGGTTCAATGGTTTCGGCCTAGCTGCATTGCTCCTGGGCGTCGCCTGCTCCACAGCAGTGTCGGTGCGGGTAGGCAAGCGCGAGCTCTTCATCGCGAGCATGATCTTGGCGGGCATCTTTAGCGCGGTCCTTTATGTGATCTCGCCGCACGCCACTTACGTCATCATCGCGACAGAAGTGCTTCGCCAATTCTCATTCGGGCTGTCGGGCCCGATCCTGTGGGCGATGATGGGCGACGTCGCAGATTACGGCGAGTGGAAGAACGGCCGCCGCGCCACCGGTGCCGTGACTGGCGGCATTGTCTTCGCATTGTGGGCGGGGCTAGCCTTGGGTGGCGCTGTCGCGGGATGGTTGCTGTCAGCCTACGGCTTAGTATCCCAAGCTGACGTCCAGGCGGCCCGGACGCAAACAGGCATCGTTCTCACGGCGAGTATTTACGCCGGACTGTTTTTCTTGGCCGCCGCAACTTGCCTGTTCTTCTATCCCCTGACTCGCGAGAAAAACCAGTCGATAGCCAATGAGCTCGCCGAGCGGCGCAAGAAATCGCCGGCCGTGGCAACGGCACAATAGAGGAGACTCCATGCGCGCAACTATTTTCGCGATTATCGTGCTTGCATTCGGTTTTCAGACAGATGCAAATGCGCAGCAGCAACCTACTCTGAAAGACGCCTACAAAGGTTGTTTTCTGGTCGGAGCAGCGCTGAATCCGGCGCAGTTTTCGGGAGAGGACCCACTCGAAGACGCGCTCATCAAAGCCCAGTTCAACACCATTAGTCCCGAGAATGTGTTGAAGTGGGAGATCGTTCATCCTCACCCCGGCACCTACGATTTTTCTTTGGCTGACAAGTATGTGGAATTTGGCCAGCAGAACCACATGTTCATCATCGGCCACAATCTGGTGTGGCATTCGCAAGTGCCGAAGTGGGTGTTCGAGGACGAAAAAGGCGCTCCCGTTACCCGCGATGTTTTGCTGGAACGAATGCGCGACCACATCAGTAAAGTCGTCGGAAGATACAAGGGCCGCATCGCCGGATGGGACGTCGTGAATGAGGCTCTGAACGATGATGGAACGCTGCGCCCGTCTGCCTGGAAGAAAATCATTGGCGACGATTACATCGAGATGGCGTTTCGCTATGCCCACGAGGCCGATCCTCAAGCCGAACTCTATTACAACGACTACTCGCTCGAAAACGAGGCCAAACGCAAGGGTGCCCTTGAACTCGTCAAGAGGTTAAAAGCCAAGGGCATCGCAATCACCGGAGTCGGTACACAAGGACACTTCAGCCTCGATTCGCCGACGACGAATCAGGTCGACAGCACGATCGTTGAGTTCGGCAAGTTAGGTGTGAAGGTCATGATTACGGAACTCGACGTGGATGTGCTGCCCTGGCCCGCCGGAGGCCCGACCGCCGATGTCTCGCTGAACATTGCATCCGATCCCAAGCTCAATCCCTATGCAAGTGGCTTGCCCGATGCCGTTCAGCAGCAATTGTCGAAGCGTTACGCGGACCTGTTCGTCACCTTTGCAAAGCATTGCGGACTCGTAAGCCGGGTGACGTTCTGGGGCGTTACCGATAAAGAGTCGTGGAAAAACAATTGGCCTGTGAGAGGCCGAACCGACTACCCATTACTGTTTAATCGCGATGCTCAACCCAAGCCAGCGTTCGGCGCGGTGATCCAAGCGGCACCGCCGTTTGCCGCACACGCTCAACAACAACCCGCCGCGCAGGCTTTTCCGTATAGGAACCCGGCGCTGCCCTTGGAGCAGCGCCTTGACGATCTCATCGGCCGCATGACGTTAGAAGAGAAGGTTTCGCAGATGCGCGACCATGCGCCTGCGATCCCGCGGCTGGGTGTTCCCAAGTACGACTGGTGGAACGAAGGTCTGCACGGCGTTGCATTTGCTGGCTACGCGACAAATTTTCCGCAGGTGATCGGAATGGCCGCCACTTGGGACACCGACCTTGTTCACACCATGGGCGCGACAATCTCCACCGAGGCACGTGCCAAGTACAACCAAGCCGTCCGGGATGACCAGCATGAAATGTTCTTCGGTCTTACCTTTTGGGCGCCCAACATCAACATTTTTCGCGATCCGCGCTGGGGGCGCGGCCAGGAGACCTACGGAGAAGATCCTTTCCTCACCGGCCGGATGGGCGTGGCATTTGTTACTGGCATGCAGGGGGACGATCCTAAGTATTTCAGGGTAGTCTCGACTCCCAAACACTATGCGGTGCACAGCGGCCCCGAGCCTCTGCGCCATGGCTTTAATGTGGATGTCTCGCCGCACGACCTTGAGGACACCTACCTGCCTGCCTTCCGCGCCACGGTGACGGAAGCGCACGCCCAATCTGTTATGTGCGCCTACAACGCGATTGATGGCGCGCCGGCCTGCGCCAACACCATGCTTCTACGCGATCACTTGCGCGATGCCTGGAAGTTCGACGGCTATGTGGTCAGCGATTGCGCTGCGATTGCGGATGTGAACACCAGCCATCACTACGCACGCGATATGGCCCACGCTGCCGCAGCTGCACTGAAAGCCGGCACCGATCTCGAGTGCGGTTTCAGAGAAGGGCAGGCTTATCTTGCCCTCGTCGATGCGGTTCACAAGAACCTGATTACGGAAGCCGATGTCGACAAAGCGTTGCGTCGCCTGTTCCGCGCGCGATTCCAACTCGGCATGTTTGATCCGCCGTCCAATTATGCCTACGGCGGTATTCCCATCAGCGAGGTCAACTCGCCCGAGCACCGGCAGCTTTCTCTGCGAGGGGCGCGGGAATCGATCGTGCTGCTGAAGAATCAAGACCACACCCTGCCTCTGAAACCTGGGATCGCTCGCATCGCTGTAGTCGGTCCAACCGCAGAGTTGGTTCAGTCTCTGCAAGGAAACTACAACGGGCCGCCACCTGCGCCCGTCTATCCGCTCGACGGAATCGAGAGGCGCTTCTCGTCGGCACACATCAACTATGCACAAGGCGCAACCCTGGTTGAAAATTTCGCCGTTCCCATTGAGCACACAGCGCTCCATCCCACCAGCGGTTCCGATAATGGCCTCACCGGCGAGTACTTCAGCTCCCCGGACCTGAGCGGTCAGCCCTTGCTCACGCGCACGGACCGGAACGTCAATTTCAACTGGGACAAGGTTGTTCCTGTGAATGGTCTGCAGCGCAATGACTACTCCGTGCGCTGGAGCGGAACCTTCGTTTCCCCAGCCGCTGGAGATTACAAGATTGGTGTCCGGGTGAATTACTGCTACGCCTGCGAAAATGCTGAAGGATTCCGGCTCTACCTGGATGAGAAAGTATTGGTCGAGAACGACAGCACGAAGACCGGAGAGCGCGGCGCGGTTGTCGAATCTGCCGTGCATTTCAGTGATACCCAGCCGCATCCTATCCGTCTGGAATACTTTCACCATACCGGGAGCGCCGGCATTGATCTCACTTGGCAAGCACCAGCGGCTGTTCTGCGCGACGAGGCGGTTGCGGCGGCGAAGCAGTGCGATGTGACGATCGCGATGGTTGGCCTTTCTCCTTCCCTGGAAGGTGAGGAGATGCCTGTCAAGCTGGCAGGCTTCAGCGGCGGCGATCGTACCGCCATCGATTTACCGGCTGCGCAAGAAGATCTGCTGAAGGCGCTCGGCGCCACTGGCAAGCCGTTGATTGTCGTCCTGCAAAACGGCAGCGCTTTGGCCGTCAACTGGGCACAGGAGCACGCCAACACCATTCTCGAAGCCTGGTATCCGGGCGAAGAAGGCGGCACGGCCATTGCCGAGACGCTGGCCGGCGACAACAACCCTTCGGGACGCCTTCCGCTGACGTTCTATTCGTCTCTCAGTCAGGTTCCGGCATTTGAGCAGTACTCCATGAAGGGCCGCACTTATCGCTATTTTTCCGACAAGCCGCTGTACGGATTTGGCTTCGGGCTCAGCTACACGAGCTTTGCCTACAGCGATTTGAAGATTGCGTCGTCCGAGGTCAAGGCCGGGGATCCGGTCACGGTAGAAGGCGATGTGAAAAACGCAGGCGCGGTTGCGGGTGACGAGGTCGTCGAACTTTATCTCACACAGCCCAAGGCTTACGAGACTCCTCGCCGCGTACTCGCAGGCTTCAAGCGCGTGCACTTGGCCGCGGGCGAGTCGGCTCACGTCAACCTTACCATCGATCCGCGCTCCTTGGGTCAAGTGGATGCCAACGGCAATCGTGTGATTGTGCCTGGCGAATACACCGTTTCTTTGGGTGGTGCGCAGCCCCAGGACTCTGCATCTGTGCAAATCGGCAAATTCAACATCACCGGTAAAGCAGAACTCCCCAAATAGGCGGGGCGCTAGATGTGAATCTTCACTGGACCCTCAGTCTTTAGTTATCCTTTATCGCTGGAGTTCGGACTGGCCGATTCTGGCTTCGTCAGGAAAGACAAAGAACCAGAAACCATGATGATACTGTTTTCCGCGCTGTCGCCCGTCTTAATCTGTGCCGTCCCCGCCAAGCGTCTGCCGAACATAAGAACAGTGAATCGTGCCGCATGACCTTGCCTGGAATCACCTTTACTCTCTCGCTCAACGGAGCCGCCGCTCATGCCAAGGTCGAGGATGGCAGCCTGACTCTCGAGAGTGAAGCGAGGCACGACAATTTCCGACCCGGACGGGAGCTGTCCAACAATACCGCGCCACTTCTGCTGACCGAGGTTGACAACAAGCAGCCGTTCACCCTTACGGCCAGGGTCACACCGACGTTCCTGAAAGACGTATGACGCCGGAACGCTCTATATCTATGTGAAAGAGGACTTCTGGCTGAAGATGGCGATGGAAATGGATGAGCGTCAGAAGACTAGGATGGTCAGCGTTCGCACCATCGGGACCTCTGACGACAACAACCACGACGTTATCACGGAGAAACGGCGGACGCACCTACGAGGCCATCTTCGAGACGCCCAAGGAGCAGTCGGACAAGCCATGGAAGACGCTCTGCCTGGCGGACTCCGAGCATCGTAGCAAGGGCAACCTCGAGTTGGGCCCCTGGTCGATGCCCTGATCTCTTACAGGCTGGCGCAGCCGACTGACTTCCTCGCGAGCGCCGAGTTAGGCGGCGAGGTGGCGTACGGGGCGGCCCGCACGACCCTTCAGATCTTCAGACTGCGGTAGCCAAAAAGATAGCCTAAGATGTGCGCAGCAAACAGTCGACCTTCGGGATCATCGTTCGGCAAGAATTCGACGGTGCAAAGCCAATCATCTTCATTTTGCCAGTACGCTTCAATCTCATTTTGCCGGTTCATACTGAAAAACCGTTTAATCTCTACTGTTCAAAATTCCTGACCGAAACTCGCGATACGCCGCCTCTCGCGTTGCCTCAATCCAGCACTCAAGTCGGTTGCACCGCACTACGGATTACGCTACGGTTCTGCTCCGGCTACCGGGGATTTCCAACGACTTAGAGGTCGTCCGCCTCTTGTAAGTCCTTTAAAGTCGTGTATGGGCCGTTCTGTCGCGGCGGTAACACACATCCGAATCTCTGCGAAGTTTTCGCAGCTCATCGCTTCTCGCGCCGTCTCTGGGGTGTGCTGTAGGAGGAGTTATCAATCTCTCGATGAAGCATCGAATACGGATGAGCGGTGCAACGGTTGCTGAAGTTTGACACGCGGACCAAATCAAAAGCTTGACCTCATCTTGAGCGTCGGCTTGCGGCCGATGGGCGGCAAAAGGCGCTCTACAATTCTGGGGACGTTAAGGGGACGATAAGAAGTGGCATGCGGCTCCGTTTTGTATCAAACAACGTCCGCCGACACCGTTTGATATCAGTCAGTTACATCTCGTTGTTGCCCTGTCACGGCACGGCCAGAGGGAACGAGAGAGAACGGGAAGGAATCAGAGGGAATCAGACGACGCAGTATGCGGGGGCGTAGTTCAGCTGGTTAGAACGCCTGTCACGCAGGAGGCCGCGGGTTCTTGTCTTGACCTGGTGTGAGACCACTAATATCCGCCCCGAATCGAACAGAGGTCAGATGATGCCCGCACCCAAACAGACTCATTGGATCTTCCGGCCTGGCCGAGATGGCGACCGAAGAAGGCCGTCAGCTTCGCAACTGCTGGCTTCACGAATTGCGGCTTGTCGTAGATGTCGATGTCGGTTGCGCCTTCGACGATGTGGAGTTCCTTCGGATCCTTGGCCTTCTTGTAGACATCCTCGCTCCAGAAGAGCGTGTGAGCCTTGAAACCAGCGATGACGAGCAGCGGCCGAGGCGAGATCGTTTCGAGCTGTTCGAATGGGAAGAAGGCTATCTGCCGCGGAAAGACTTGAGTACACGTACTTGCTCGGAGAGTTCGGATGCTGACCCGGCGGCGTGCGGTAATAATCGTGTCCTTCGCGGTAGAGCTGCGGCGTCTTTTCCGTGAAACTGGCCGGGCTGTTCGGGACCACCGAGATCAATGCACGGCGTCACCACGGGCTTCGCGAGAACGCGCCTCGCCGGCTTCCTTCAGGCGCTTCATTCTTTCACCGTAGGAGATTGTGACCTTGCCTTCGCGGCGCGCTTCTCCGTGGTCACAGCTTGGGCTCAAAAAAAAGTGGAGCACTTACACTCGGCCTTAATTCATTTCTAGCGTCTGTCATATCTACGCAACTGTTTCGGACTAGCGAAGACTCATCATTCTCAGGTGCAGAGCTCGACCTTTTGTTTTCTCCTGCACCCCGCTCTTCCACGGTTCCGAGATCAGTTCCCGAGACGTCCTTACCGAACTCCGAGCAGAATATCGATCGTCAGCTGGTCGAGTTTCTCGTAGGGAAGGCGCTTCTCCATGATCGCGTCTTTATCAAAGGCATGGGACAACAGAGTTTCCGTGCCTTTGGCAGAATATTTTCCGGTTTTCGGCGTGCCCGGACGCGCCGCCGAAATCTCTTTGAGAATCGCCTGAATCTCCGCGTCGGCGTTCCAGCGAGCCGCTTTCTCCTTCAAGATCAAATAGGTACGCATACAACCGCGTGCGAAGTCTTTTACGCCGTCGTAATCTTCGGTGCGGTAGGCGTGGGCGTCGAAGTGCCTCGACCCATCGTAGGCCACGTCTTCCAGAAATTTCACCAGCCAGAACGCAGACTTGGGATTGTTCGACCCAAAGCGAAGATCTTGGTCGTAGCGTCCGGGGGCTTGGTCGTTTAAATCGATGTGGAACAGCTTGCCGGCCTCCCAGGCCTGCGCGACGCCGTGCATGAAGTTGAGTCCGGCCATCTGCTCGTGAGCGACTTCGGGATTAACGCCGACCATCTCAGGATGATCGAGGGTGGGAATGAATCCGAGGTAGTGGCCGGTGGTGGCCATGTAGATGTCGCCGCGCGGCTCGTTGGGCTTGGCCTCGAGGGCGAAGCGATATTTGTATCCCCGGGCAATGTTGTATTCGCACAGATAGTTGACGGCCCCGCGCAGGCGCTTGACGGCTTCGTCGGCGCGGCGGCAGGCGTCCGTTTCAACGCCTTCACGACCGCCCCATAGCACAAAGATTTTCGCTCCAAGCTCGGCCCCCAGGTCCATCGCACGCAGGGTCTTCTGCAGCGCATAGGCGCGCACTTCGGGATCGTTGGCAGTGAAGGCTCCGTCGCGGAACACGGGATGGAAGAACAGGGAAACGGTCGCCATGGGAACGACGATCCCGGCTTGCTGACACGCCTTCTTGAACTCGCGCACGATGCGGTCGCGTTCGGCTGGGGTGGCATCGATCGGGACGAGGTCATTGTCGTGCAGGTTCACACCCCAGGCGCCAATCTCGCCCAGCACGGACGCGATCTCGTTGGGGGGCATGGTGCGACGTACGGCATCGCCGAATGGGTCGCGACCGCGATTGCCCAGCGTCCACAATCCGAAGGAGAATTTGTGTTCCGGTTTGGGCTCGTAGCTTCCGTTTGACTTGCTCATGGACTCATCCTTCTTTTTTGCCGTCACGTTATCTAGCCTCCGATGGATTCAGCGCAGGCGGAGAAGACGAAATCTTGCCGACCAGGCTGTCCTCCGCATTTTTGTGCAGCTCCTGTACTTTGTGCAGTTCCTTTTCCGCGTCTGCCGGTTTGCCTTCGGCCTGATACAGGCGGCCTAGCTGGTAGTGGGCATCGGACAGGGTGGGATCGAGTGCCACGGCGTGCAGAAGCGCCGTCTGGGCCTCTTTATAGTTTTTCTGCTGCATGTAGATCGCGCCCAGATCAACGTAGACGATACGCAGATTCTTCTGAACATCCATCGAGCGCTTGAACAACGCAAGCGCCGTGTCGGGATGGTTGTTCTTCCATTCAATATCCGCGAGGTAGGCCAGAGCCTGGGCATGATTGGCGTCGAGAGCTAACTCGCGCTCGAATTCGGGCTTGGCTTCGTCGTATTGTTGCGACTTCCATCGCAGATAGCCGAGGCCGAAATGAACGTTGAGCTCACTGGGAGAAATCTTCGCGGCAGTCTGGAACTCGGCAATAGCCTCCGAACTCCTTCCCAAACCATCCAAGGCTTCACCCATAAGGACGTGAGCTCCGGCAGAATCCGGGCTTTGCTGCTGCAATTGGCGAAATTCTTCGAGCGCGCAGGGATAGTTCTTCGCCCACAGGCAGCCCTGTGCAAGGGTCTGATGCAGTTCTGCATTGCCGGGGTTGGCGTTGGCCGCGGGTTGCAAGTATTTGGCCGCCAAACCAAACTTCTTCTCGCCGTAGTAGCTCATGCCGAGGAGCGTTCCCGCCTGGCTGTTCGCGGGGTCCTCCTTTAGCGCGGAGCGCGGTCACATTGAACCCATGTTTCTGCAGGAACCGTGTTGACCTGCCAGTGCCGCAACCGAAGTCAAGCGCTCTCGTTCCTATGACGCAACGCGAGAGAATCGCGGGCAGGTCACGGTACGCCAAGTAGTAGGTGTTAGCGAACTCAAGTGTGGCGTATGCGGCGGCGCGGTTCACATCTTCATAGCAGTTAACGAAGTCCATCGGTCGATCTCATTCCTCGAGTTCCCGTGTCTTCTCTCGTTCTCAGAAACCGTGACCACAACTCGCCTAGGGGCCAATGACGCCATGCACGTGTGAGTAAGACAGCTCTAAGAGTTCTCTCGTGTTGGGATTCACTGGAATAGCATCGTATTCATGGCGACAGCGTTCCTCGAACAGTTCCACGCTGAAGCTCGTCGGCTCCCGCGTGATCCCGACCTCCATACCGGACTTCACGAGTTGCTTATTTCTGCTCACTTGGGTGGCGAACAGTCTGTGATCGGACGCACATCCCCAACGGTTGTGTCCAGGACCGAGCAGACTGAGGTTTCAAACAGCAAGAATTGGTCATCGCCTCAGCCAAGAAACGATGCCCCCGAGTCCAGAGAAGCGGATAATGAAGGTAGCGGAATACGAGACTCTCTCCGCAAGAGTCGCGGGAGGTGAAGCTCAAATACCGCTGTCCCTCGTCAAAACTTCGTGCATCCGCAGAATGAATGACTTGGAGACAGCTTG